>OODJ01000675.1_pt1 | contig 32332 bp, 34 predicted proteins | sample 1671611 | NCBI WGS metagenome assembly OODJ01 (sample SAMN06348174, study PRJEB24527) | human gut metagenome | biome: human gut; feature: ankylosing spondylitis patient; material: feces | host: Homo sapiens | place: China | collected 2015-10 | reverse complement strand
CGGACGCCGGCAGGCAGGGAGGAGAACACGATGAAAGAAAACCGAAAGAGATGGGTGCCGCTCCTGACCTGCGGCCTTCTCTGTGCCCTGCTGCTGTCCGGCTGCTCCGGCATGATGCAGGCCCTGGCGGACGGGACGGATACAGTACTGGGCGGCTTGGCAGAAGGGACAGACCGGGTTACCGGCGCTTTGGCAGATCTCACGGACAATGCGATGGAGGCCGCCGCTGGCGCAACAGATGATTCCGCCAAGGACGCCATTCTGGATGCCTATGGTTCCCTGGTGGATGCCGCCGGCTCCTGGGCGCTGACGCCGGACCGCTCCCTGCAAGGGGAGCGGGTCCGGAGCGAGGACGACTACACCGGTACCTATGAGGCCAACTACGAGGACTTTTCCGGCACGGAGCTGCTCTTTGGCGGTACCACGCTGGACCGGGCGGCCGGGAACACAGTAGAACTCTCCTGCTCTCTCGACATTGAGGAGGGAGAGGCTGCCGTCTTCCTGTGCTCCGGCTCGGATGACCCGGTAATCCTGCTGTCTGAGAGCGGGGACTACAGCTCCACCATCGAGGTAGGAGGAGGCAGTACCTATATCGGCGTCTGGGGCGAGGAAGCAAACGGGAGCGCGTCCATTCAGATTGAGTAAACTGTGAGGTGCGTCATGAAGATACTGAAAAAACTGCTGGTACGAATCATTCTGTTGATCCTGACAGTGGGAATCGTGTGCAGCAGTGTAGTGGCTGTTCTGGGATACTTCATGTATCGTGACGCACTCAAGGAGCAGAGCTTGGAGGACAGAGTTGCTGAGGTGCAGGCAAACCCCAGTTATACGACGTTGGCGGAACTGCCGGACATCTATCTTGAGGCGGTTGTGGCGGTAGAGGATCACCGCTTTCGGCAGCATTGCGGCATCGACATTATTGCCATCGCCAGGGCCACCTGGAATAACATCAAGTCCTGGAGCCTGCGGGAAGGCGGCAGCACCATCACCCAGCAGCTTGCCAAAAACCTGTATTTTACCCAGGAACGGAGTTTTATCCGCAAGGCAGCGGAGATGTTCATGGCATTCCGACTGGAGCAGACCTACACAAAGGACGAAATCCTGGAACTGTATGTCAACTCAATCTATTTCGGGGACGGCTACTACTGTGTCCGGGATGCCAGTGAGGGCTACTTTGGGAAAGAGCCTGGGGAGATGACGGACTACGAATCAACATTGCTGGCTGGAATACCGAATGCACCATCCGTCTATTCGCTGACCGCAAACCCAGATCTGGCCGAGCAGCGGCAGCAATATGTTCTTCGGCAGATGGAGAAGTACGGGTATCTCGAAGCACAAGAGGCAAACGCAATTCTTCAAAACGGATAGTGCTGCAAAAAACACTGCAGGGAGGTGAACAGCATGGAGGAGATCATCGTCATCCGGGCCGCAGATCCAGACGGCAGCGTATTCAAGGCCGTCGTGGATGCGCTGAAGGGCAAGAGAGCGGAAGTGGTCAGCGTCGCTGCCCCGGTCTCCTCCATGCTGCACATCGGAGAGTTAGAGATCTACCACGAGCAGAAACGAGTGATAATGGCTGGCCGAGAAGTGCAGCTCAACCATGGAGAGTATTCCATGCTTTACTGCATGGCCAGCTCACCGGGGCAAGTATTCTCAAAAGCGCAGCTCTATGCGGCGGCTTGGGGAGAGGAATATCTACATGGGACGAACTCCGTGGAGAATATCATCTGGCGCTTGAGAAAGAAACTGGAGAATGATCCTAAGCATCCGGCGTACATAAAAACGGTAATCGGAGCAGGGTATCGACTGCAGATTTCAACAGAGGAAGAACATAGGAAATAACGATTCCTCATTTTTCGTCTGATTTTAAGAACAAAGCAGGACTTCTAAATGAATGAACATTATTCATTGACATTTCAAAAATTCGTGCTATACTAATTGACGGAAAGGAGGCTTAGCCATGAACACCATAAAGGAAAACTCGAAATCAGCATTTAATCAACAGGCCGCTACCTATGACAAAGATATCAAGGGCCAGCACGCCCGCTCCCTTTATCCCGCCTTGCTGGAAAAACTGTCCCACATTCCTTTTCAGTCTGCCCTGGATTTAGGGTGTGGAACAGGAGAAATGCTGAAACTCATTTTGCAGAAAGATCCCCTTAAAGAATTGTACGGCATCGACATATCAGAGGAAATGCTTGCTGTTGCAAAGTCGAAGCTCCCGGAGCAAGTTCAGTTATTCTTAGGAGACAGCGAGATGCTCCCGTTCTCGGACGGTTCTTTTGATGTTGTGTATTGCAACGACTCGTTTCATCATTATCCCTCGCCGCAAAATGTATTAAGAGAAGTACACCGGGTAATGAAACCGGGCGGTACTTTCTTGATGGGAGATTGCTGGCAGCCCTATATAGGGCGCGTGATCATGAATTTTTATATGCGTCATAGCAAAGAGGGGGATGTGAAGATTTACTCCGAAGCAGAACTCGTTTCCATGCTTTCCACATATTTTCATAGTGTATCATGGGAGCAGGTTGGTAACACAGCGTGTATTGCTATGGGCAAAAAATGATTGATATTCACTCATTGATCATTTAGCATGGGCGTGCTATCATAGAAGGAAAGGAGGCACAGACTATGCGGGTTACAAAGGAGCCGGAAGTACGCAAGCAAGAGATTTTAGATACTGCCCTCAAATTGTTCGGGGAAAATGGGTATGAAAAAACCTCAATGACAGATATCGCAAAAGCAATCGGTGTGGCACAGGGCCTATGCTACCGCTATTTTCCGTCCAAAGAGGCGCTGTTTGACAGTGCGCTTGAACAATATGCGGATATCCTGGTGGAGCAATTTGTAGGCTCTGAAAAGGACGATCACAAGACCTTGCGGCAGATTATTGAAAGTATGCCTACCACGATGGAAGAACGGGACACAAAATACTATTCTGTTTTTCACGGAATAGAAAATAAAAAATTCCACGATCAACTTTCTCTCAAAGTATGTGAGAAGCTGGTTCCGCTCGTTGAAGAATTGTTGCAGTGCGCTAGAGATAAGGGAGAAATCCACTTTGATGATTTACGGGCAGCTGCGATGTTTTGCGTATATGGGCAGCTTGGTATCCTGCTGGCAGACGATTTAACACAAGAAGATAAGGCAAAAAAGATTCGTAAATTTCTTATATTTGCCCTTCACCTTTGAAGTGATCCCCCGTTTTGGACGGGGGATTATCAAAGGCACAATAATGAATAGTATTCATTCAATCATTTGGAAAGGTGATTATCATGCCAACCAAAATCGACTTTATAGGCGGAAACACAAAGCGTTGCCTTATGGCGATGGCGATCCCGATGATTGCCGCCATGTTCCTTAATATGATGTATAACCTGGTGGACAGCCTGTGGATCGGAAACCTGCTGGGAGAAACAGCCTATGCTGCGTTGACAAACTCCACTCCCATCATTCTGATCCTGACCTCTGTTGCGATGGGCGCGACCAACGGTGTATCAATTCTGATCTCCCAGGCGATTGGTGCAAAGAACAAGAAAAAAACAGAAAGTTTGATTTCTACATCGTTCTGTGTGGCGGTAGTTTTCTCCCTCCTTGTGACGATTCTGCTTGAGGTGTTTCTTCCTGTAATTTTGAGGGCTTTGAATACTCCGGCTGAAACTTATGACATGGCATATAGCTATCTGGCAATCTATATCCTCGGATATTTGGCGGTCTATCTCTATCTTTATTTTACCGCTGTTTTGCGGAGCTTTGGCAATTCCATGTTTCAAGCGGCAGCGATGCTGGTATCAACAATTTTGAACGCGATCCTCGATCCTATTTTTATTCATTTCATCGGATTTCACGGTGCGGCGATTGCCACCCTGCTTTCTCAGGTGATCTGTCTGCTGTTTATGCTGATTTATCTGAAAAAGAAAAAGCTGTTTTCGTTCAAAATCTCTGCATTTGATAAGAGCGAAGTGCTGCCATTGATTCAGAAAGCGATTCCCTCTGTTATTCAGCAGAGTATTCCGGCCATCAGTACGACGTTCCTCACCGCACTTGTCAGCACATATAGCGTTACCGCAATCGCAGCTTATGGAGTAACGGGAAAGCTGGAAACCATCCTGTTTTATCCGGCAATGGCATTGAACATGGTCTTGACTACCATTATCGGACAATGTGTCGGCGGCGCACGTTATGACCGGGCCAAAGATTATTTGAAGTGTGCATTGGGTTACGGCTGTGGCCTGCTCGTCATCCTTTCTGTTTTGGTGGTTGGGTTTGCAAAGCAGCTTTCAGGCCTATTCGTTAAGAGCGATTCTGTGGCGGCCATTGTCGGGACTTATTTTCTGATCGTCAGCGTTGGATACATTCTAAATACGGTTACAAACTGCTGCCTTGGTGCTCTGAACGGAATGGGAAAGCCTTCAAAAAGTATGTTCCTGATGATCTTTTATTACATTGTAGTTCGGATGCCCCTGGCATATTTGCTCTCCTATTTGGGCTTTGGCCTAAATGGAATTTGGTTTGCAGTACTGGTCAGTCATGTGGTTGCCAGTGTTGCAGCTTTTACGACGAACTTTCTCAATCAAAAGCATATCAATGATACTACCCCTTAATGAGTTCAGTTGGACATAATTCTTGGTAACACTGAGACTTATTTGTAATGGGACACAGTAAAGGGGCACAGCATGGAAGAAATCATTGTCATCCGAGCCACCGACCCGGACGGCAGCTTGTTTCGGGCCATTATAGATGCGCTGAAAGACAAGCGGGCGGAAGTGCTCCATGCCGTCGCCCCGGCCTCCCCTGTACTGCGCATCGGAGAGCTGGAGATCCATCACGAGCACCGCCAGGTGTTCATGGCCGGCAGGGAAGTGCAGCTCAACCACGGGGAATACGCCATGCTTTACTGCATGGCCAGCGCCCCTGGGCAGGTCTTCTCAAAGGCGCAGCTCTATGCGGCGGCTTGGGGAGAGAAGTATCTGCCCGGGACCACATCGGTGGAGAATATTATCTGGCGGCTCAGAAAAAAGTTGGAGGGGGACTCCAATCGTCTGGCATACATAAAAACGGTGGTGGGAGCGGGCTATAAAATAGAGATTACCCGCGGGAAATCAGGATAGGAAGATTGAAAGAAAGGAAAGGAACTGAAGGCTGCCGGCCCCTTGATGGGCAGCTGCCTCCAGTTCCTTTTTGATGTTTCATCACCGGCGTCCGATTTTCCGAAACTCGCCCGGCAGCAGCCCGGTGCTCTTCCGAAACAGTTCCGCAAAGCGGCTGGAGGTGGAGTAGCCAACGGTCTGGGCGATCTGGCCGATGGATAAGTCGGTGCTGGTCAGCAGGTACTCCGCCTGGCTCATGCGGCGCTGTTGGATGTACTCTGTGATGGTGCAGTCGTAGACCTTTTTGAAACTGCTCTTGAGTTTCGTGGTCCCCATGCAGGCGATCTGTGTCAAGCGCTCTATGGGGATTTCCGCCGCATAGTGGTCGCTCAGATAGGCGGCTACGGTCTGGATGCGCTCCAGATCTGACTGAGATAACTTGCTGGGGGCTGCCGGACGCTTCTTCTGGTACTCCACCACCAGGGACAGGGCCTCCGTCACCTTGCTCTCATAGAACAACTTGGCGGCGATCCCATCTCCGCGGTAGTTCTGGAGTTCCGAAAGGAGCCGGGACATCTCCGGGAAATCGGTGGTCTGGTCGATCTTGCGGAACGCCTCCACCGGATTGCGATATTCCTCCGGGTACTGCCTTTTGAGGTAGTCCTCATAGTAGGCCGGCATGATCTCAATCCCGATGGAGCGGATGGGGATGTTCTTGTGGATCAGGACCTGGTACGGCTCATATCCGCCGATATAGGTCTTGATGCACCCGGCGGACAGCCGGCGGTAGGGCGCCAGTTCTTCCCCGGAGATGGAATCATAGCGGGTGATGCTCAGGCACTCCGGCAGGGAGAACTCCAGCAGAGAGTCCTCATGGAAGGAGAAGTTGTGGATCTTGATGTCGTAGAGATCCTTCTGGCCATAGGTCCAGTAGGAGCCCTCCCCGATTTCCGGGGACAGCTTCCAGCAGAGGCCCAAAGCCCCGTACTGGTGATCGTCGGGGTCAGGGGTAAAACCGTGGCCCTTCAGCATGGATACATAGTATGGTTCCATGATTTCAGACATGACAAAAGACTCGCCTCCTGTTTACAACGATTGGACGAACTTTTGCAACGAAGAGACGAATATCGTCTCAAACACTTGCAAGGCGGCCGAACCGCGTGTACTGTATAGGCGATGGTTAGCCAACTCTAACCGAATGGTAGCATATTGTCTACGAAAAGTCAACACATCATGAAACAGGAGGAGAACAATGAGCAATCAAGTCGATTCACTGAAGAAAGGTCTGACGGTCAAGGATCTGGTGACTACGGGCATATTCAGTGCCATCTTTTTTGTGTTTACCCTGGTCGGTGGACTTCCATTCGCTCCGAACCCAGTTTTGACTTTCTACATGCCCATGGGTGCGGCCCTGCTGTGCGGCCCCGTTTATCTGCTGATGGTCGCCAAGGTACAGAAACGCTGGAGTGTCACCATCCTCGGCATCATCATGGGAATCATCTGGTTCGCCACGGGGATGCACTGGGCGTTCTCTCTGGGGTACATCGGCATGGGTATCATCGCGGATCTTGTAGCCGGCGCTGGACATTACCGCAACAAGGCCATCAACCTGCTGTCCTACATGCTGATCTCCCTGGGCGGCATCTACACCTATGTGGTGTTCTTCATTGACCCGGAGGGCTGGGCCAGCACCATGCTGGAGAACGGCACGGAGCAGTCCTACATTGACACCATGAGCGCCTCCGCCCCCTCCTGGCTGCTGGCGGTCATCATCGTCGGTACGCTGGTCATCGCGGCTTTCAGCGGGTTGGTCGGCGGCAAAATGCTGAAGAAGCAGTTCGAGAAGGCTGGGATCACTGCATGACCGGCGGAACATCCCCGCAGCGCGGACTCTGGCTGGACCCAAGGACGAAGATCCTGCTGCTCCTGCTTTGCATCTTTTCCGCTATGATTGCCCCGTCCCTGTACTATGAGTTGGGGCTTGTGGTGCTGATCGGGCTGTTTGGCATCTGCTGCGGGAAGTGGAAGTACGCATGGAAGGGCGCGGCGTTCTACGCGCTGGTTGTATTGCTCACCTTCTGGATTATGGATACCATGACCGGGACCTGGCGCACCATGTTCATCGCGTTCCTCGGCCTGTTCCACAAGGTGTACCCCTGCGGGATGCTGTCCGGTATCGTGATCTCTACCACCAAGGTCAGCGAGTTTCTGTCTGCTATGAACCGTGTCCATGCGCCGAAAAAGTTGGTGATTCCGCTGGCGGTCATGCTCCGCTATATCCCTACCATTCAGGAGGACTGGCGGTTCATCAAGGACGCCATGCGGCTGCGGGATGTGTCGCCGTCCCTGAAAGGGCTGCTGACCCATCCCGGTATGACCGTGGAGTGCATCTATGTCCCGCTGATGATGGCGGCGTCCAAGGCGGCGGATGAACTGTCCATCGCCTCCATCACCCGTGGAATCGAGAACCCAAAACCAAGGACCTGCCTGGTGCAGATCCGTATGAGGCTTGCGGATGCGCTGGCAGTTCTCTGTTTTGGCGCCTTCTTTGCGGCGGGCCTCTATGGGAAGGGGGTGTTTGGATGATCGAACTGAAACAGGTATCCTTTACCTATCAAGGGCAGGAGCATGACGGTCTCCGGGACATTGACCTGACCATCGCGGATGGGGAGTGTGTCCTGCTCTGTGGGCGCAGCGGATGCGGCAAGACTACCATCACAAGGCTGGTGAACGGACTGATCCCTCAATTTTACCAGGGAGAACTTCAGGGCCATGTGCTGGTAGACGGGCAGGAGATCAGCAGCCTCCCCATGTACCAGATCGCCGCCAAGGTGGGGTCAGTGTTCCAGAATCCCAGAACGCAGTTTTTTAACGTGGACACGGACAGCGAGATCGCCTTCGGCATCGAGAATGAGGCCCGGCCGCCCCGGGAACTGGCGGAGCGGGTTGAGCAGACGACGGAGGATCTGCGCATCCAGGGTCTTCGCGGCCGCAATATCTTCGAGCTGTCCGGCGGGGAAAAGCAGAAGATCGCATTCGCATCCGTCTACGCCATGAACCCGGAGATCTATCTGCTGGATGAACCATCTTCTAACCTGGACATGACCTCCATCCAAGAATTGCGGGAGCATCTGCGGCTGGTCAAGGGCCAGGGCAAGACCATCCTGATCGCAGAGCACCGGCTCTATTACCTGATGGACATAGCAGACCGGATCGTGTATCTGGACCGAGGAGAGATCAAAGGGATATTCACACCGGAAGAGCTCCGTCGGCTGTCCCAGGCACAGCGGGAACAGATGGGGCTGCGGGCAACGGATCTGATGGACGTCCTCCCGCCGCCCGGCCATGCCCCGGTCCGGGGATCGGTGCTGTCGTTGAACGATGTCTCCCTGCGCTATAAGAGGCGCACCATCCTTCACGGGATCGGCCTTTCCGCCGGAAGGGGAGAGGTCATCGGCGTGGTGGGCCACAATGGGGCCGGAAAGACCACATTCTCCCGGGCCCTGTGCGGGCTCCACAAGGACTGTGACGGTCAGTTCCAGTGGGATGGCGGGCCGATGGAGCGCAGGGACCGGCTCAAGCAATCCTACATGGTGATGCAGGACGTAAACTACGAGCTGTTTGCCGAGAGCGTGGAGGCGGAGTGCTCCTTCGGCATCCGGAACCCGGACAAAGCCTTGGTAGACGCTACCCTGGAGGAACTGGGGCTGGCCCCATACCGGGAGCGCCACCCCAATACCCTGTCCGGCGGTCAGAAACAGCGGGTGGCCGTAGCCGTCAGCATGATCTGCGGAAAGGATCTGCTGGTATTTGATGAACCCACCAGCGGCCTGGACTTTGACAGCATGACCCAGGTAGCGGGGCTGATCCGCCGCTTGTCCGACATGGGAAAGGTCATCTTCATCGTCACCCACGACTTTGAATTTGTCTGCCGCACTTGCTCCCGGGTCCTGCATTTTGACGAGGGCGAGATGCCCGATGATGTACCCGTTATCATGGAAGCCCTCCCGAAATTGAGAGAGCTGTTCTCTGTTTCAGTTTCAAATGGAAAGGAGAGGTGACCGATGAAACAGAAAAAAGTCAACCGCGTGGCCCTGCTGCTCCACTGGGCGGGGGAGCAGAAGGTCTGGCTGTTTCTGGCAGTCTTTTTGTCAGCGGCCGGCGGGCTGTGCATTGTTGTCCCCTATATGGGGATCTATCAGCTGATGGACGCCGCCTTCAACGGAACCTGTACCAGGGAACTGGTGGTGCGGATCGTGGCAATGATCGCGGCGGCGGTGACTCTGCGCTTTGTGCTGTTCGGCGGCTCCGGGGTGGCGGCCCACAAGGGCGCCTACGGGGCGCTGTTCAAGGTGCGCTGCATGGTGGCGGAGCACATGGCCCGGGCGCCCCTGGGGGCGCTGAATGAGCGACGCACCGGGGACATTAAGACGGTGCTGAACGAGGATATTGAGAAACTGGAACTGTTCCTGGCCCACAACCTGCCGGATCTGGTGTGCTATCTGGTGGGGCCTGTGGTGGTTTTCGCCTATCTGATGACCGTCAATATCCCCCTGGCGCTGGTTTCTCTGGTGCCGCTGGTCCTGGCCGTGGCTGTGTTGGGGATCATGTTCCGCAATACGGATGACCTGATGGACCGGGCCAACCGCTCCATCAGTACTCTGAACTCCGTCATGATCGAGTACATCAACGGCATGAAGCTGATCAAAGCCTATAACATGGGGAGCAAGTCCTTCCAGAAGTTTTCCTCCGCCATCCACGAGGAAAACGCCATGTGGAATGAGACGTCCCGGCGGATGGGGCCGCCCTATGCGTCCTTTGTGGTCATTATCGAGTGCGGCATGCTGCTGATCGTGCCCCTGGGCGGGATGTTTTTCCTGAGAGGCTCCCTGACGGCCAGCGCCTTTCTGCTGTTCCTCTATGTGGGTTCCCTGTACCTGACAGAGATCCGGCCCCTTCAGGAACTGGGGACAAACTTCGCCAATGTGCTGGGCGCCGTCACCAAGGCAAAGGAGATCCTGGACATCCCTGTCTATCAGGGCGGGAGCGACTTCCCCGAAAGCCACGACATTGAACTGCGGAATGTGCGGTTTTCCTATGACGGCAAGACCGACGTGCTGCAGGGCGTCAACCTGAAAATCAGAGACGGGGAGCGTATGGCCCTGGTGGGGCGGTCCGGCGCCGGCAAGAGCACCATTATTGAACTGGTCTCCCGGTTCTATGATGTGCAGGAGGGCGAGGTGCTGATTGGCGGGAGAAATGTGAAGGAGCTGGACTACGACACCATTCTAAAAAACGTGGCCATTGTGTTCCAGAAGACCTTCCTGACCCGGGACAGCGTTTTGGAAAACATCCGCATGGGGAGCAGCGCCAGTCTGGAGGAGGTGAGGGCGGCCGCGAAAGAGGCACAGATCGACGACTTTATCATGTCCCTGCCGGATGGCTACGACACCAAGGTGGGCAGCTTCGGCTCCCGCTTCTCCGGCGGCGAAAAGCAGCGCATCGCCATCGCCCGGGCCATCCTGAAAAATGCCCCGATCCTGATTTTGGACGAGGCCACCAGTGCCTCCGACCCGGAAAATCAAATGGAGATCGACAAAGCCATCCAAAATCTCTGCAAGGGCAAGACCGTCATTGTGGTGGCCCACCGGCTCAGCGCCCTGAAACTGTGCGACCGGGTGGCCGTGGTGGAGAACCACACGATTACCAGCGTGGGCACCCATGAGGAGGTTCGTCGAAAGAACGCCTACTACCGGAAAGCATGGGAGGACTATGAAAAGGCCCGGAACATCACCTATCGGCTGGAAGGGGGCGAGGGCGATGCGTGAGTACAAGGTGAATGGCACCATAGGAGCCGAAGAGGGTGGCCTGGGCCATGCGGTATTGAAGAAGAACCGCAATTTCTATATCGGTGTTGCGGGGACTGTGCTGGAAGGCATGCTCTCCGGCAGCCTCTTCATGCTGCTCTATGCGGTGATGCAATTCTTGTGGTCTGGCCAGTTTGACATGGATCAGGCCCTGGTGCTGACCGGGGTGATCGCCGGGATATTCCTGCTCCGTATCCTGATTTACAGTTATGGCTATACCAAGGCCCAAATCGGCGGTGCGGAGGTCAGCCGGAACATCCGCCTCTTCATGGGGGACCATCTCAAACGCATCCCGTTATCCCGGTTTACCCAGGGGCAGACCGGCGACTACATCAACACTATCACCAGCGACGTCAACAACTATGAAAAGATCCTGACCCATAAAATCGGGGACCTGGCGAAGAGCTTCGCCCTGTCCATCATGCTGATCGTGTTTGTCATGACTGTCTACGTCCCCGCCGGGCTGATCCTGCTGGCGGCGGATCTGCTGCTGATCCCCGGCCTGTGGCTATCCTTCCGCATGGTCCGGAAATACGGCCAGGAGAAGAACGACATCTGCGCGGAGAATGTCAGCAGCATTGTGGAGTATGTATCCGGTATCCAGACCTTCCGGGCCTACGGTGTGGGTGGCCTGAAGAATAAAACCGTCATTGACGCCATGCGGGCATTCTGCCGCATCAGCTATGTGTATGAGGCCAAGGTGCTCCCGGTGGGGGCGGGACTGAGCATCCTGACCTGGCTGGCCTGCCCGCTGGTCATCTGGGCAGCGTATGCGCCATGGGCGGCCGGGACACTGGATACCGTGTCCTACCTGCTGATCTGCATGCTGCCCCTGTTCTGCGCGAAACTGGCCAACACCATCTTTGTGGACCTCACCAGCTACAAAAACCTGATGATCTCCAAAAGCAAAATCCTGGGCGTTATGGAGGAGCCGGAGGAGAGCGGCAGCATGGAGCCGTTCCAGACGGATACCCATGAGATCACCTTTGACCATGTGGATTTTGCGTATGTCCCCGGAGAGCCTGTGCTGAAACAGGCCACCTTTACGGTGCCAGACCAGAAGCTCACCGCCATCGTGGGGGACTCCGGTTCCGGCAAGTCCACCATCCTGAACCTGATCGCCAAATACTATGAGCCGAGCGGCGGCACCATATCCATCGGCGGCAGGCCCACGGGCCGTGTGGCGGCGGAGCGGGTGCTGGAGCAGATCTCCATGGTGGATCAGGATGTGTTCCTCTTTGATGACACCATCCGTGACAATATCCGCCACGCACGCCCTGATGCCACCGATGGGGAAATCGAGGCGGCTTGCCGGGAGGCCAACTGCGACGGCTTTATCCGCAGCATGGAGAAGGGCTATGATACCCCCACAGGGGAGAATGGCAATCTGCTCTCCGGCGGCGAGCGCCAGCGCATCTCTATTGCCCGAGCCATTTTGAAAAACAGTCCCATTCTGCTGCTGGACGAGGCTACGGCGTCCCTGGACATCGAGAACGAGCTGGCGGTGAAACAGGCCATTGCCAATCTGCTCAAGGAGAAAAAGACCGTGGTGATGATTGCCCATACCCTGTCCATTGTCAAGAATGCGGACCAGATCCTGGTGGTAGCAGACGGGAAGATCGCAGAGGCCGGTACCCATGAGGAGCTGCTGGCCAAGAACGGGAAGTACGCGGCCATGTGGCAGGCAGAGCAAAAAATATCCGCCTGAGGGGAGGACGCCATGAAACTCCACGCATCTGGAGAGGATTACCTGGAGGCCATTCTGGTACTCCAAAAGCAGAAAGGCATGGTGCGCTCTGTAGATGTGGCCCGGCATCTGGAGGTCACAAAGCCAAGCGTCTGCAATGCGGTGGCGACCCTGCGGGACGGAGGCTTTCTCACGATGGACGAGGGCTATTTTCTGCATCTCACCGATGTAGGGCGAGAAGTGGCGGAGCAGATCTATGAAAAGCATCGGTTCTTTACCGACCGGCTGATTGCCGCTGGCGTGGACCCGGCAACAGCTGAACGGGACGCCTGCCGGATCGAGCACGTCATCAGTGATGAAAGCTTTGAGAGGCTGAAAGCTGCCGCGAAACCAGAAGCGTAAGCACAGCAAAGGGAGGAGGCCGTGCAGGCGGCCGCCTCCCTTTGCCATTGGGGGTGAAATCGTGGATGAAATTATCATTATCCGGGCCGCAGACCCGGACGGCAGTTTGTTTCAGACTCTTATGGATGCGCTGAAGAACAAGAGGACGGAAGTGATCCATGTTGCCGTCCCGTTCTCCTCCGTGCTGCGCATCGGGGATCTGGAGATCTACTGTAATCAGCATCGGGCGTTTATGGCCGGCAGGGAAGTGGTACTCAATCATGGAGAGTATGCCATGCTCTACTGCATGGCCAGCTCACCGGGGCAGGTGTTCTCCAAAGCGCAGCTCTATGAGGCCGCTTGGGGCGAGGAATATCTGCACGGGACGAACTCTGTGGAGAATACCATCTGGCGGCTGCGAAGAAAGATGGAGGAGGATCCCAGGCATCCGACATACATCAAGACGGTGGTGGGGATGGGCTATAAAATAGACATTGATGGCGAAGAGCAGGAAATTAAAAATGGAACATAGCAGATGGCTGAGGCAGAGGCTGAAGGATGTTCCAGGCATCCGGCTTATGTGAAAACAGCGGCTCGCATCACAATAACTGGATCAGCGCCAGGCTGCGCAAGATTGTTGCAGCCTGGCGCTGATTTTTCATAAAGATTTACAGCGACCACTTGCCGGCCTCGGCCCTTTGAGTTACAAAGTTCCGGTAGATGCCCTCCTGGCCGATCAGCTCCCCGTGGGTGCCTCGCTGGACGATGCGGCCCTGATCCAGCACCAGGATCTGGTCGGCGCTGCGGACGGTTTTCAGCCGGTGGGCGATCATCAGCACGGTCTTCTCCCGGGTCAAAGCCTCCATGGCCTTTTGAAGCTGGTCCTCGTTCTCCGGGTCCACGTTGGCGGTGGCCTCGTCGAAGATGACGATGGGAGCATCCTTCAGCAGACACCGGGCAATGGAGATCCGCTGCTTCTCACCACCAGACAGGGTAGCCCCGCTCTCACCGATGACCGTGTCATACCCTTCCGGCAGGGCGGAGATGAAGTCATGGCAGCAGGCCTTCTTTGCCGCATTCATCACCTGCTCGTGGGTAGCGTTGGGACAGCCGAACTTGATGTTATTCTCGATGGTGTCGTGGAAGAGGTACACCCGCTGGAACACCATGCTCACCTGCTCCATCAGGGATTCTAACGTGTATTCCCGCACATCCCGGCCGCCGATGGCGACCCGGCCGCCCTCCACGTCCCAGAACCGGGCGATCAGGTTGCAGAGGGTGGTCTTGCCGGAGCCCGAGGGCCCTACGATGGCGGTGGTGGTCCTGTCCGGGATGGTGAGGGACACATCCTTCAGGATGGGCCGGCTGCCGTAGGAGAAGTCCACATGGTCGAACACGATGTCGTGGGAGTCCGGATGGAGCGCCGCGCCGTCCTGGTCCATCTCCGGGATGCCGTCCACCTGGTTGGCGTGGTCGATGGAGCTGCCTACCAGGCGCAGGGCGGACACGCCGCTGCCCGCGGACTGGATCTGGGAGAAGATCAAGAAGGAAATGATCACGGACATCAGGGCATCGGCCAGTGTCAGACTGCCGCTCAGATACAGCCACACAGCGGCCGCCAGGATCACCACGCTGAACAGGTGGAGGGCCATCTCCTGAGCCCAGATGTAGGGAGTGAACAGTTTTTCCACCGCCAGATTGTTGCTGCGGCTGTCCTCCAGGGCCTGACGAACCCGTTTGTCCCCCTTGCCGGTGAGGTTGAAGGATTTGATGACACTCATACCCTGGAGCTGCTCCAGCACCGCCTCCACCAGCCGGGCCTCGTCCCGCTGGCGCTTGGGGGCGATCTTGGCGGACTGTTTCTCCATGCAGGAGAGGAGCAGCAGGTACAGCGCCATTCCAGCCAAGGCCAGCAGGCCAATGCGCCAGTCCCAGAACAGGACACACAGCAGCATGACGGCGGAGTTGATGAGCCCGCCCAGGATCGTGACCAGCACCATGGCCCCGGCGCTCTCCACCTCGTCCAGAATGGTAGTGGCGATACCGGTGAGTTCCCCTAAGCTCTGGTCGTTGAAATAACCCATGGGAATGCGCTTGAGCTTATCACCCATGTGGAGGCGCTTGTTGGCCACCATGAAATACCCGGCGTGAGTCTGCTGCAGCTGGCTGAACCGATTCATGATCGCCCGGCCCAGAATGCTGACCAGCAGCAGGGCCAGGGCCTGCCAGGCCGGTGCGGCAGAAGTGGAGCCGTCCACCAGAGCCAGGACCACCACATAGATGGCCGCGATCTGGAACATGTGGAAGATGGCGTAAAAGAACCCCAGCACCATGGACTTGCGGATGTTTCTTTGTTCCTCGCCGGCAAAACGCCAGATTTTTCTCAAAACCTCGATCATGCCTGCTCGCCCTCCTTTACCCCCATGTGGGCCTGCCACATCTCCCGATAAAGGGGGCAGGTGTCCAACAGTTTCTCGTGCCTGCCGGTGGCCTCGATGCGGCCGCCGTTCACCACCACGATCTGGTCCGCGCCAGTGATGGTGCTCAGTCGGTGGGCGATGACCAGCACCGTCCTGCCCGCAACCAGCTTGCCCACTGCACGCTGGACCAGGGCCTCGTTTTCTGGGTCAATGTAGGCTGTAGCCTCGTCAAGAACGACAATAGGAGCATCCTTCAGCATGGCGCGGGCGATGGCAATGCGCTGCCGCTCCCCGCCGGACAGGTGGGCGCCGCCCCCGCCCACGATGGTGTCATAGCCCTGTTCCAGGGCACGGATGAAATCGTCGCACCCGGCAGCTTTGGCCACGGCTTCCACCTCCAGGTCGGAAGCGGAGGGGCGGCCCATGCGGATGTTCTCCCGGACGCTCTCGTCAAAGAGGTAGTTGTCCTGGGACACGAAGGCCACCTGGTCATAGAGCTGGGGGAGGGGAATGCGATTCAGATCCTGCCCGCCCAGGGTGATGGCGCCGGCGGACACATCCCAGAACCCGGCGATCAGCTTGGCGATGGTGGACTTGCCGGAACCGGACGGCCCTACAAAGGCGGTCATGGTGCCGGCGGGGATGGTGAGGTTCACGTCGTGGAGGACCTCCTGGTCCGCGTGGTAGCCGAAGGACACATGGGAGAGGGTAATGTCCCGCCCATGAAACTGCACGGGGGTGTGCCCATGATCCTGCTCCTCACCGTTCAAAATCTCATCCACTGAGCCCACAATAGTTCCCACCTTGGCCAGACTGTCCACAAAGTCCATGGCGGCCAGCAGCGGCCCGGCGATGCCCAAGGACAGCACAATGGTGGTAATGAAGGTCTCCACCGGAAGACTCCCGCCGGCGTACAGGAGCCAGCCTGCCGGCAGAATGGTGATCATGGTGGTGGGGGAGATGGCCTTGGACAGGGAAATGGGCATTTGGCAGCTTTTCATCCAGTGGTAGAAGTAGGAGGCGTTGGCCTTCACGCTGTCGGAAAACCGGGCGTAGGACTGCTTCCCCTGGTTGAAAGCCTTGATGACCTCGATGCCGCCGATGTACTCCACGATGGCGCTGTTCATAGCCTGGGTGGTTCGGACGGAACCCTCATACTGCTTGCCGTAGCCCGCCATCACTGCCATCATGAAGGCCATGCCTACCGGGATGGACACCAGGCTCAGCAGGGCCATCCGCCAGTCCAGCACGAACAGGTAGACGAGGATGCACACCGGGCCCAGCACATTGGCGGTCATCTCCGGCAGCAGGTGGGCCAGGGGGCGCTCCATGCTCTCCACCTGGTCCACGATCACCTGCTTCATCTGGCCGCTGGAGGTGTCCAGAATAGTGCCCAGAGGCATCCTGGGGAGTTTTTCCAAAATCTTCTCCCGGATGGATTTCAAAATAGAGAAAGTGGCCTTGTGGGAAATGGACAGGGCCAGGGAGTAGAGGCTGGCCCGCAGCAGAAACCCCGCCAGGGCCACGGCGCACCAGGTCAGGTAGAACGAGAATTCCTGGTTTCCGGACAACAGGCCGAGGATGATCTGAGCGGCGGCAAAGTAGGGAGCCATGCCGCACAGCACCCCCACCACGGCGGACAGGATGGCCTGGATCAGGCTGCCGTGCTGTGCCTCACCCAGTTCCCATAGCCGAAGCATGGGATTTTGTTGCTTCATCGTGAATTCCTCCTCAATGGTTAGTGAATGCTAACTTTCTGTGAAATCAAAAGGCTGTACCCAGCAGGGGACAGCCTGCTTGATTCAAGGCTGGGGATCGAACACAGTGCCGAAGCCCGCCATATGGTAGTCGTTAAGCATCTTCACATAGCGATGGGCGGCGGCCCGGTCCATGTTGTGGCGCACCACCTCGAACATGCCGTTGAAATAGGCGGTGACGATGATGTGGATGAACTCCTCCGTCACCTGGCCGGACTTCACGCTCTCACAGCCGATGACCTCCATGTACTGGTAGGTGTACTCCACCTCAATGTCCACCAGTTCGTCCAGGAAACAGGCAAACCGGGTGCCGTGGGCCCCGTCCAGCAGGAGGCCGAATACGTCGAAGTGGTCATAGATGTAGTCCAGCAGGTTCATCTGGTGGCGGGCGGTGTACCGGCCCATCTCCGCCCGCTGGGTCTCGTCATCCAACTGGTGGAAACTCTCCTGAATCTCCCGGAACATGGCCCGGAACTCGTCCACCACCGGCTCCACAAGGCAGCGGAACAGGCCCTCTTTATCCCCAAAGCGGGTGTAGATGGACCCGGTGCTGGTGCCTGCCTCCTGGGCAATGGTCCGCAGGGATGCGTCCAGAAACCCCTTGGACAAGAACTCCTCCTTGGCGCACTCCAGAACACGATCATAGACGCCGGGCTTCTGCTTCGCCATACGGTCACCTTCTTTCAAACTATATTCATAACAATGTTTTATAACGATGTTTTGAATATAGCACGCGACATTCCCTTTGTCAAGTCCTGTGCAGGAAAAAAGGACGCAGTGTCCTTTCGACACTGCGTCCCGGGAATATGTTCTTTTGCTATGCGCTATCTTTGCGGTTCCATCCCCGGCTCTGCTGGCGCACCGTGACGAAGTTCCGGTAGATACCGCCCTCCTCCATCAGCGACTGGTGGGTGCCCCGCTGGGCGATCTCCCCATCCGAGATGACCAGGATCTGATCCGCGCCCCGGATGGTGTTCAGCCGGTGGGCGATGACCAGCAGGGTCTTGCCCTGCACCAGTTCCGAGATGGCCTGCTGGATGTAGCTCTCGTTGTCCGCGTCCACGCTGGCGGTTGCCTCGTCCAGGATGACGATAGGGGCGTCCTTCAGGATGCAGCGGGCGATGGAGATCCGCTGCCGCTCCCCGCCGGAGAGGCTGGCGCCTCCCTCGCCGATCACCGTGTCAAACCCATCGGGCAGAGCCATCACAAAGTCGTAGCACCGGGCCTTGCGGGCCGCCTCCAGCACTTCCTCCCGAGTGGCGTCTGGTCGGCCCATGGCGATGTTGTTGTAGATGGTATCCTGGAAGAGATAAACCCGCTGGAACACCATACTGATGTGGTCCATCAGGTCGGCCAGTTTCACCTCCCGCACGTCCTTCCCCCGGACCAGCACCCCTCCGTCCTTCACGTCCCAGAAACGGGTGAGCAGGTTGGCGATGGTGGATTTGCCCCCGCCGGAGGGCCCCACCAGGGCCAGCATCTGGTGCCGGGGCAGGGAGAAGGAGATGTCGTGCAATACCTCTTTCTCCCCGTAGGCAAAGCGCACATGCTGGAACTCCACCTCCGGGGCTTCGCCGGTATCCGGGATGGAGTCCCGGCCGTCGTCCGGCAGCTCCGGCTCGCGAAAGACCTCCTCGATCCGGTCCATGCAGCTGTTCATGACGGTCAGCCGGGTGGCCTGGGTATACAGGGCCTTGATAGGGCCGAACAGGTCAAAGACGAAGAGCATGATGCCCACCAGGTAGGGGACGCTCATGAGTCCGGCGCTCTCCAGCGCCAGGGTGATGGCCGCGATGGCCGCCGCCCCCAGGCCGTAGGCCAGATTCAGCCGCAGCTGCCAGGGGGAGTGGTCCTCTTCAAACTGGAGATTGGTGTCGCAGCTCCTCTGGAAGTTGTCCGTCAACTCCCGGGACTTTTCTCCCAGCAGGTTGTAGGTCTTGATGATCCCAATGCCCTCCACAAAGTCCAGCACTGCCTCGGTGAGGTTCTCGTTCTGCTCCTGCCGCGCTACGGAGTCCTGAAGGGCCTCCCGCTTCATGCCCCGGGCAATGAGCAGCACGACGCCGATGATCACCAGTGCAGCCAGGCCGATCCAGACATTGAAGAAGAGTAAAAACACGATCAGGATGGCCTGGGCGAAGATATAGCTCATCATGTCCGCCAGCACGGTCATGCAGTTCTCCTCAATGAACACCATGTCGGAGGAAAGGACGGAGCTGATCTTGCCGATATTCCCCTCGGTGAAGTAGCCCATGGGCATCCGCCGCAGGTGTGCGCCCAGCTCCATCCGCATGTCCGAGAACACCAGGAAACCTGCCGCGGATTGGAGACGGTCAGCGATGTGGTGGAAGAGGACCTGCAGCAAAACGCAGACCGCCATGGCGACCCCGTACCGGAGACAGTCGCTGGCGGTGATGGTCCCCTCGTAAAAACCGGCCAGCGCCAGGAACGCCAGCATAATGGGCGCCTTGGCCAGCAGGGATTTCAGGAACGAAAAGATAAAGGCAATTTGGATCCGCCCCTTGTACCGGCCGGATACCGCCAGAATCCGTTTCATCAGCTGGATCATTGTGCCGCGCCTCCTCTCTGATTCACGCCCCACTGGGCGCTGTCCTCCGCCGCCTGCCAGAGCTTTTGATACGCCGGGCAGCGGCCCAGCAGCTCCCCGTGGGTGCCCACATCGGCCACGGTGCCCTGCTCCAGCACACAGATCTGGTCTGCATTCACAATGGAGTGGAGCCGGTGGGCGATGACGAGGACCGTCTTGCCCCGGATCACTTCAGCGATGGCCTCGTTCATCTTCTCCTCGTTCTCCGGGTCCATGAAAGCGGTGGCCTCGTCCAGGACCACGATGGGGGCGTTTTTCAGGATTGCCCGGGCCAGGGAAATGCGCTGCCGCTCCCCGCCGGAGAGCATCTTGCCCCCGTCCCCGGCCATGGTGTGGATGCCGTGCTCCAGCCGGGCGAGGAACTCCCCGCACTGGGCCTTCTCCGCCGCGGCCAGTACTTCCTGGTCCGTGGCCTCCGGCCGGCCCAGGCGGATGTTCTCCAGCAGGCTCATGTTGAACAGGAACTGTTCCTGGGCCACATAGGAGATCTGGTCGTTGAGGGCCTCCACGCTCATCTCCCGGATGTCCTGGCCGCCCACGCGGATGCTCCCGCCGGTCACATCATAGTAGTGGACCAGGAGCTTTGCCAGGGTGGACTTGCCGCTGCCCGACTCTCCCACCAGGGCGGTGAGGCTCCCCTCCGGCGCGGTGAGGGAGACGCCGTGGAGCACCTCGTCCTCCTGATAGGCAAAGCGGACGTCCTCAAAGGAGACGGAGTGATCCTCACCGGAGAAAGGTGCGTCTGTCTGCTCCAGAGCCGGGGCCCCCATCAGCTGCTCCAGAGCGGTGATCTTGTAGCTGATCTGTGGCAGGGTGGACATGAACCCCAGCGCCCGCAGCAGGGGCGCACCCACGCCGAAGGACATGCACAGCACCAGGGCGAAATCCGGCAGGGTTGAATACCCTTGTAAAACCAGGTACGCCCCGATGGGCAGGGTGAACAGGGCCACGCAGGGCAGGATGCTGTTGTAGAGGGCCATCCAGGGCCAGCAGACCCTGTACCAAGCCAGGGTGAAGTCCCGATAGCCCCGCACATCCTGCTCGAAACGCTGGTAGGACTCCCCGTCCCGGTTAAAGACCTTCACCACCTCCATGCCGTTGATGTACTCCACGATGGTGTTGTTCATCCTCTGGGCCGAGGCGTAGTAGGCCCCCATCTTGCTGGTGCCGGCGCGGTACATGGCCATCATGGCCACCAGCCCCAGGGGCAGCGCGCACAGGGAGAGCAGCGCCAACTTCCAGTCCACGAAGAACATGGCGAGAAAGACGAAGGCGGGCACCGCCAGATTGGCCAGCCCCTCCGGCAGGGCGTGGGCCAGCAGCAGTTCAATGGAGTCGATGTCGTCAATGAACATCTTCTTCAGGGCGCCCACGCCCTTCTCCTGAATCACGCCCAGGGGCTGCCGCTCCAGTTTTCCTTGCAGAGAGATCCGCAGATTTTTAAGCGTGTTGTAGGCTGCCCGGTGGGAGAGGGACAGGCCCTTCACATACAAAACGGCATACAGGATCCCACAGGCGGCAATGGCCGCCACCCGCCACGCCGCGTATCCGAGTTCCAGCGATCCCCCCAGCAGCAGGGGCCGGATCAGTTGGTAGATGAACAGGAAGGGGAGCACATTCATGACGATGCCGATGAGCATCACCGCCATAGAGAGATAGGTGGTCTTCCGATACTCGCCCGCATACTCCAAAACTTTTTGAAACACAGTCGAACCTCCTTTTTTTGAGATTAGTTATCGCTAACTCTTGGCCGGTGAAAAACCTCTCCGCTGGAGAGGCTTTCCCTATTTCTGAAAATGCAGCGCACCATGCCAGTTGAACAGACTGCAGACGATCCGGCAGTGGGCCTCGATCTGTTCCCAGGTGAAGTGATGGATGAAGGGCTCATAAATCGTGGTCCAGAAAGCGGACAGCAGGATGTGCAGTTCTGCCAGCTCCACATCGTTCCGGCACAGGCCCCGCCGCTGGGCCTCCGCTAAATAGGCGCTGGTGGCCTTCGTCAGAAGCTCCACCCAGTCGTGGGGGAAGTTGGCGTACCGGGTCCCCTGGGAGCAGGAGAGTAGCAGATAGAAGTCGTCCCGCCGGTCGTAGAGGAAACGGAACCACCACATCATGTCCGCCCCATCCATGTCCCACGCCTTGATCAGTTCCTGATCGGACATGACCGCGGGGTCCTTATCCCCCCGGGCATGGGCCACTTCGTACAGGTCCGACACCGTTTGTTCCACCACCGCGCAGAACAGCTCCTCCTTTCCCTTGTAGCGCTTATACAGCGCTCCTGTGGTGACTCCGGCCCCCTCGCAGATGGTCTTGAGGGACGCTTTTTCAAAGCCGCTTGCCAGGAACTCTGTTCGGGCGCTCTCCAGGATCCGGGGATCAATGGAGCGGTCCGCCACTGCCATGCAATCGCCTCCTTGGAAGATAATTAGATTACCGATAATCTGATTATCAATTTAGCACAGCGGATCCCCGATGTCAAGAGGCAGATGTGCGACGGTGATGTGAAACTTCTACTGCTGACGCAGGCGGTTGAGAAGAAATGGCAGCTCGTGGGTTTCCACGTTTGCTATTTTATGTTATGATGTCCGCGAGGTGATGGCGATGGAACTGAACTTGGAAGGCGTTGTCGTGGGCGCCGCATCGCTGCTGGTGATCGGAGCCTTTCACCCCCTGGTGATCTGGTGCGAGTACCGTTTCACCCAGCGCATTTGGCCGGTGTTCCTGATCGCCGGCCTGCTCTGCCTGCTGGCGGCCCTTTTGATTCAAGGCCTTTTGTCCATCCTTTTGGGGCTGCTTGGCGCCGGCTGCCTGTGGAGCATCCGGGAACTGAAGGAGCAGGCCAAGCGGGTGGAGCGTGGGTGGTTTCCCAAAAATCCCAAAAGAAAATAACCGATTGCCGCAGGAATGTATTTTTGTCCTGCGGCAGTTTGTTTCTTGACAGCCGGGGGGCAGTTTTATATAATTACCCTATGGTTAGCAACAACTAACTACAAGCAAATGCAATGCTTGATTCTGAAAAGTTCCGAAGGAGTAAATGCTATGATGGATCATTTGAATCAAATGGACACCCAGGAGAGCACCGTCAAGGTGGACCTTCTGCACCTGGACCCCACCGACCCGGACGGGGGTTGCTGCTGCGGCCATCACAGCGGCGGACATTGCTGCGGGCGGCACCGTCACGGACAGGAGAACCAGCCTAATGCGGAAGAGTAAGAAATAACAAAGGCATCAAGGATCTGCCAATTTGGAAAACAGATCGTGAAATTCGCCTGGAGGACCGGTTTCACCCGCATAGAAACCTGGGCAGGGGCTCACTGCTCTGGGGAGCAGGATCTCCATGTCCTCCGCAGATGAATCCGGAAGGGGAGATGACCATGAAGCCAGATTATCGGAATTGGATGCCCAGGGGCATGAGCGTGGGGCTGGGAACCGCCGCCGGCGTACTGGCGGCGGGAAGCGCGGCTGCAGTCAGATCACGGCTGCCCTTGGGCCGGACGGCAAAGCATCTTGCCGGAGCGGCCCTGGGCCTGGGCGCTGTGGGATGTCTGGCGGGGGCGGCGTGGAGCCTGTACGCCCGCGAGATGTTTTCCTACGAGGGCGGGCGGCAGCTGTCCCGGCAGATCATCGAGGGCATCGCCGCATACATTGAACTTCCGGAGGGCGGCGTGGGCCTGGATGTGGGGTGCGGCAGCGGGGCGCTGACCATCGCCTGTGCCAAAAGGAACCCCTCGGGCCGCATGGTGGGCATCGACCGCTGGGGCGTGGAATACGCCTCCTACAGCCGGAAACTCTGTGAGCGGAATGCCCGGGCAGAGGGGGTGAGCAACATCACCTTCCGGCAAGGCGACGCCCGCCATCTGGATTTCCCGGATGAGACCTTCGACGCAGTGACCAGCAACTACGTCTACCACAACATCACCGGCGCGGACAAGCAGACGCTGCTGCGGGAGTCCCTGCGGGTACTGAAGAGGGGCGGCGTCTTTGCCATTCATGACCTGATGGAGCCCTCCCGGTACGGGGATATGGACGAGTTTCTCCGCAAGCTACGGGAGGATGGCTTTCAAGAGGCGCAGCTGCTCCCCACGGCGGACGGAAGCTTTATGACGCCCTGGGAGGGAAAGACCCTGTTTCTATCTGGCTCCGCCCTGCTGGTGGGCAGGAAGTGAGGGGATATATGCAGCGGCATCCCATTGAAAAGAATTCCATCCAGGAGACATTGGTGATTCCTCTGTACGGCCGGGCGCTGTGTACCAGAAAGTTCCCCCAGTTGTTTGCCGACCAGACGGCAGCGGAGCTGCTGGAGCAAATCGACTATGATTTTTCCGCCCTGGAGCAAAGATCCGGCGGCCTGCTCCAGACCTTCGGCGCCCTGGAGGTCGCCATGCGGCAGAGCGACCTGGCCTTTGAGGTGCGGGAGTATCTCCGCGCCCATCCCAGGGCCGCCGTGGTGAACCTGGGCTGCGGGTTGGACAGCACCGGCCGGGCCTGTGACAACGGGCAGTGCCGCATCTACAATATCGACCTGCCGGACGTGATGGCGGTGCGGGAGGCACTGCTCCCCGCCGGGGAGCGGGAACGGAATCTGGCTGCCGATCTGAATGACCTCTCCTGGTTCGACGCCATCGACGCCCCGACGGAGGACGGGGCGGTGTTCTTTGCCGCCGGCGTGTTTTACTACTTTCGGACAGAGCAGGTGCGCGCCCTCTGCGCGGCCATGGCAGAGCGATTTCCGGGTGGGCGACTGGTATTTGACGCCGCTGGGCCGACAGCGGTAAAACTGATGCTGAAAACCTGGGTCAAGCAGGCAGGCATCCGGGATGTGGGGGCGTATTTTTCGGTGCGGGACCCGGCCAGGGAGCTGTCCCCGTGGACAGACCGGATCGCCGTCTCCAGCCGGGGCTATATGCAGGGCTACCAGAAACTTCGGGGCCCGGGCATCCGGCCCCTCCACCGCCTGCTGGCACAGCTGTCCGACGGGCCGCTGAAGCTGCGGATCGTGCGGATGGACTTTTGAGAGGAGGGTAGGAGAATATGAACTGGATACGCACCATACTCGATGGGCTGGCAATGGCGGCCTATTTTAACCTGTTTGCCGCGGCGGCGGCGCTGTATCGGCCCCGGCTGCTGTTTCCCTGCTACCCGCCCGCCATCATCAAGGCGTCGAAGGAGCCGCCCACGAAGCGGGAAAGTGCCGGATATTGGCGGTGGATCGTCTTTGGGGAATGGCTTCCGCTGGTGCTTTACGGCGCCCTCAGCGCAGTGGAGGGCGGAACAGATGGATTTTGGCGGCTGGCTCTAACGGGCTATATCCAGTGGATGATGGTCAATTTCTGTGACCTGTTCTTTCTGGATTTCTGGCTGATTCAGAGGAAGGCGAAAAGCCGGTTTATCATCCCTGGTACGGAGGGGCACCCCAGCTATGCGTTCAAAGCCTGGATGAAGAGCTATGCTCTGCCGGAGCATCTGCTTCAGTGGCCGTTTTTTATGTGCCCTATCCTGGCGGCAGCCCAGGCAGGGCTGGGGCTGCTCATCAATATGTTTTGGTGAACTGTAAGAAAATGTGCCGCATAGGTATTCGTTTTCAAATTGTCAGACCGGTAGTCAAGATGATGGGGATGCCTTTGCGCAAAAACTGCAGGAGATGGGCTATCAGAATGTCTGACTCATGGATACCGCGGAAGAAGTCTTCGGCTCCAACAGTGGGCTGAAATGATGATGCCGGGATCTTCCAGACAGTTTGTCTGCGGGAAGTGATCTGGATAACAGGAGGGATGTAGTTATGTCCAAGTTAGGCATTGTAGAGGATACGCTATTTATTCCCGTGTTGGGTAGGCTCTATGCCAGTGAGCATTGCCCGCGGATTTTATACGATCAAAAGGCGCTGGAGTTAAAAGAGAAATTGCCGTTCGGTCTGCTGAAGCAGGACAGCCAGAGCCAGTATACCCTACTGGCCTCCGCCGTCCGTTCTGCCAATATGGACCGGTTCATCCGGGCGTTTCTGGACCGCAGGCCAAACGGTGTCATTGTCCAGCTTGGCTGTGGCCTGGAGACGGCCTATTACCGCTGCGACAATGGGAAGACGCGTTGGTATGCGGTGGATCTGCCCCATGTGGTGAAGTATCGGCGGGAGCTGCTGCCGGAGCCGGAGCGGGAGACCTATCTCGCCGGAGATGCCTTTGCTGAAGACTGGATCAAGCAAATCCGCGCCGATGTGCCGGACGCTCCTATTCTGGTCATCGCCGGCGGTCTGTTCCACTATTTTGAGGAAAGCAAGGTTGTGGGCCTCCTGCGGATGCTCACGGGGGTTGGAGGGATTGAAATCGTCTTTGACACTGTGAGCAAAAGCGGCATGGCCATGATGCGGAAAAAGTACATGAAGCAGGTGGGCCACGGGGACGCACAGATGTTTTTCTATGTGGACTCGGCAGCGAAACTGGCCGGAAAAATCGGCGGCGGGGTCAGAGTGCTGGCCGAAGAGCCCTACTACCGCCATATCCCCAAAAGCGGTTTGAAGCTGTCTACGAAGGTTAGCATGGCGGTTTCTGATCGGCTCTGTATGGTGAAGATGGTACATTTCGAACTGTAATTTTTTGAGGGAAAAACAAGGTGCGTCCCGTAGTAAAATAGGAATGAGGTGAGACCCGGAGCAGGAGCTGAACTATTTGAAAGATAAAGTCATAACACCGGGGGCAGCGCCTTTCGTCAGCCATGCCTCATATCCGGTGAACGATGGCCATGCAGACCTCTGGCTCTATGATATTTTTCCGGGCGTACAGCTGATGGTGACGGATTTTGCTTGTGAGACCTGCTTTCAGGATGGCATGGAACAGGATGTGATCGGCATCCATCACTGTGCCCGGGGGCGGTTTGAATGCGTCTTTGACCACTGGAATTACGTCTATATGGGCGAAGGGGATATTGCCCTCAACAGCATGCTGCATCCGCCCATCGGCGCCTCCTTTCCCTTAAAGGATTACTTTGGCTCTACCATCATCCTGTATCCCCAGACTTGCGATGATGCGCCGGAGTTGGCAGGTCTTGGGATAAGCGCCAGGGAAATTTTCCGGAAATACAGTCTGGCGGAGCATTGCAGAGTCTTCCGCCGCAATGAGGCGGTGGAGCATGTGTACCGGGAACTGTACGGAAACCTGGCCAAACCCCAGTTGACCTTCCTGCGACTGAAACTGCTGGAGTTGCTCCATCACATTCAGGCTGACCAGACTGTTTTTGAGGAAAACTGCGGTTATCTGCCCAAGGCGCTGACGGAAAAGATCAAGCATGTGAAAGATCATATGCTCTTTGCCACAATGTCAAGTGATGAATTCAAAAAAGGCAAAAAAATAACCCCTCTCCATTAAAAGAAGAGGGATTATATGTGATACGAACTATAATTTGTTTGCCTTTCAGCGTATCCACAAAATCGCCGCCAAAAGAGCATAAGAAAAGCACCGCCGAAGCGATGCTCTTAAAAGCATATTATTGAATGTGTCACTTGTTCCGCTTTCCTGTATTCTTTGTTCCTCGGACTTCCTCATGATAGAAATAATCTACGATGACCGGATGTCCCTGCGGTACTCTGCCATAGGGCATTTCATTGTCAACAAAGGGGCAGTCATATTTCCTGGCCATCTCCTCGGCTTTTTCTTCCAACGCCTTGAAGTAGCTGCGGTTGTGTTTGTTATAGATTTCATCATAAAGCAACACAAGGTCAGGTCGTTTTTCTGCGACATAATCCATAATCGTCTTTTTAAAACCGCCTCGCAGGTTCAGGTTTTCCAGCCAGAACAGGTCACACTGATCCTTCACCCGCTCAAAAATCGCCTCGAAATCCGTGATGCCCGGAAAAACCGGCGCAACAAAACAGACGGTACGGATTCCTGCATCGTAAATCCGCTTCATAGCATCAAGCCGCCGTTTGATGCTTACAGCATTGTCCATATCATCTTTGAAATCCTCATCGAGCGTATTGATTGACCACGATACCGTGACCTGTTCAAGCTCCTTCAGCAGATCAATGTCACGAACCACAAGATCGGATTTGGTGCAGATCAAAATATCTGCGCCACTGCCTCGAAGCTGTTCCAGCAGTTTTCTGGTATTGCCGAACTGTTCCTCCTGCGGATTGTAGCCGTCCGTCACGGAACCGATTACAATACGCTGTCCGGCAAATTTCTTTGGGTTTTTAATCTCCGGCCAATGCTTCACATCAAGGAACGTGCCCCATTCCTCCATGTGCCCGGTAAACCGCTTCATAAAAGATGCATAGCAGTATTTGCAGGCATGGGTGCAGCCCACATAGGGATTGACCGAATAACCGCCCACCGGCAGGCTGGATTTCGTCATGATATTCTTTGTCTCGACTTCCCCAATAAGGATGCCGTTCATCTCTACTTTTTCCATTTTCTCTGTATCTCCAACACTTGATTGAACGCTTCCGGGAATTCCTGCACCATGTTTGCCTCGCCCACGATGGGAACAAGATCTTCTTTCATAAAAGCAGGGATGCCGAGAGCATGGGCCTGTTTCACAAGGGAATACGCCCATGCCGGGACTGTTCGTATTTTTTTGCTTTGCGCCCCGGTCATCGTACCAACCACGATCCAGCTGATACCGGAGAGATCCACTTTGCCCAGATCTTCAAACAATGGCTCAAAGGTAACGTGATAGTGCTTTGCCCGGATATTGGCCTTAAGCGTGTCGATGCGCCACAGCTCTGATTTTCTTGTGACAGTGACGCCAAACCATGCGTTTTCCAAGTCTATCGCAAACTCCAGTAGGTCGGGGTGCTTTGACAAAAACAGGAATTGGTGCTGCGGGTTTTCTCGAATCTTTGCGAACACCTTATCCCTCCACTCCGGCTGCCATCCCGCCAAATCGCTCATGCCGGTCAGCAGGAAATTCTGTGGGCGCTTCTTTTCCATCAGCCGCAGCTTATTCGGAAAAAACTCCGGTTTGCTGAAGTCATCAATCATATGGTAACGCTTTACATTATTTCGGGCATAACAGTAGGAACAGCCTACGGTACAGCCGATGACCAGATTCATGTTTTGAATATTATCTTTAATGCAGATGCTCATCAGAGAACATCCTCCACATTTTTCAGAATGCGGTGGAGATAGTTCTCCACCTGCTCGATTTCTTCCTCAGAAAATTCCTTATAGTAAATGTTGCTGATTTCTTCTGTTACTGCATTATATTCTTGTTCCAGACCTTTGGCTTCTTCTGTAAGGAAAATGAGAATCTTTCTACGGTCTTTGTCGCCGCGATCCCGATAAATCAGATTTGCTGACTCCATGCGGTCAAGCATACTGGTCAGCGTAGTCGTGGCAAGACCGGTCTCCTTTGACAACTCACTAATGGGAACGCCATCCTTCTGCCAGAGGATATATAGAATCCTTCCCTGAGAGCCATTAAAAGCATCAATGTTTTTTTCGCTCAATATGCGTTCAAAAACACGTCCCCCGACCTGTTTGATCCGGGATATCAAAAATCCGCCTTGTGTTTTCATATTGCCACCTTAAACCATAAGGCAGCTATCCGCAGACAGCCGCCTTGTCCTTTCTTATTTCTGCTGCGCAGCCGCAAATTCAGCGTAACCTTTCCAGCCAAATACAGCATCCACATCTTCATCGCCGTAAACACCCTTGACATCGCAGAGGTGGACAACATGATCGTCCGCATCCATCGTCTGGGCAACAGTCGCATGAATGTACAGCTTGCAAGGAACAGGAGCCTTGATATTTGTGCCCTCCACTTCCTGCATCGTCAGACCGACCTTAGCAGCCTTATCCGTATCACGTCCGGAGCAGGTGCCACACCCAATCAGAGCGTCGGTCAGTTCAACTCCGGGAATGGCGAGAACAACTTCTTTCTTCTCAGCCAGCAGTTCAAGACTGTAAGCCCCTTTGTTCAGGGAGAACATGATCTTTCCGGGATTGGTGGACGCAAAAGCCCAGAATGCCAGAGTTGCAAGATTGGTGCTGCCATCCGGTTTCTCTGTACAGATCAGAGTCATGGAATTGGGAGAAGTGTAAGCAGGCGCATTGCTGATATTGATTTTGTTCATTGTAGAAACCTCCTTGTTTGATTTCATTTGGAATTATACTATATAGGAATATCTCCTGTCAATCTTTTTTAGATTTTATATCAATTCCCTATATTTGTTAGGAATTGCTGTTTTTTGATTTGGTATATAATTAGCCCTCCCCGGCATGGAGAGGGCTGTACTATTTTATGCTGCAATCTCCGGGATTTCCCCGACAAAGTTATAAACAATTCTGACTTCCTGCACCTTCTGGCCGTCCACCTTCTTGACCTCGCCGATCAGGATTTTACTGATAAGCCGGTTCAGTACGGACTCGTCCAGTTCCTCAATGGCGGCATAGCGCCGGATTTCCTTGATAAAGGTGCGGACTTCACTTTCTTGCGCATCGGCACGACTTTGCATCATTGCCAGGTCAAGCAGGCGTTTCTGGTTGGATTCCTGCTCCTGTTCCAGCGCCGCCGTCAGCTTCATAAACCGCTGTTCAGTCAGGATGCCTTTGGCCTTATCGGTGTACAGGCTCAAAAACATCCCGTCAATCTCCTGATTTCGGGCCTCCAGCCGCTGGCGTTCTTTCTCTGTCTGGGATGCGTCCACCAGATACCGGCGCTCCATTCGGCGGCTGAGCCGCTGGTAGAACGCATCGGCGTCCTTCATCGCCTGCTCCGCCAGTTCCTGAATGTCTTTCAACACCAGATTGTACAAATCTCTGGCCTCGATCTTGTGGCTGGAGCAGACCTTGCAGCCCATGCGGTTGTAGGTCTGGCAGATATAGTACGCCTTGTCAATCGGTTCCCGCATCTCGCCGGTGAAGCGGTTCTTCCCGGTTCGGCCTACCTTCTCATACCGCACCTGCATGGACTTCCCGCAGGTGGCGCAGTAGACCAGGCCGTGGAACAGGTTGTAGAAAGGGCAGGAATTTCCCTGAATGGTCGGCCTGCGGTCAATGAGTTCCTGTACCTGTTCCCATTCCTCCGGCGTCACAATGGCCTCATGGCAGCCCTCGATGATTTCCCAATCCTCACGGGGGATAATGTCATAGGTGTTGGAGCGAATCCCTTTCTGGTGTGTCCGGCAAACCAGATGAGCGCCCTTATAAAAGGGGTTACGCAGGATATGGCTGATTCTTGCGCCGCCCCAAGCATAGTAGTTGACATCGCAGGCGGTATTTCCTTTTACTCTTGTGATGGGAACCTTGTCCTCCATCAGCTGCTTGGCAATCCGCATACAGCCCCAGCCATCCAGTGCCAGGTCATAGATTTTGCGAATCACCGGCGCAGTCTCCGGGTCAAGGATCAAATGCCCCCGATCCTCCGGGTCACGCATCAGCCCCAGGGGAGGCTGTCCACCGCAGAACTTCCCCTGTCTGGAACGGGTCATACGCCCCGCCAGCACTTTCTTGGAAATATCCCGGCTATACATATCGTTCAGGATATTCTTAAAGGGCGTGATGTCCATTTCCTGACGGGTCAGACTGTCCACTCCATCCGTAATGGCGATATACCGAACATTGTGCTTGGGGAAGAAGATTTCAATATAGCTGCCGGCTTCAATATAATTTCTTCCCAGTCTGGACAGGTCTTTGGTAATGACACAACCGATTTTACCGGCCTCAATATCGGCAATCATCCGCTGAAAAGCCGGACGATTGAAATTACGGCCTGTGTAACCATCGTCCACATAATACTCATACTGGAACATCCCGTTTTTCTCGGCAAAGTCCCGAAGCATGATTTTTTGATTGCTGATGCTCATGCTCTCGTTATCACCACCATCATCCAAAGAAATGCGGCAATAGAGAGCTGTGATTTTCTGGTTTTCTTGTTTTTTCCTGTTCATAGTAAACTCCTTCTATGAACAGGGACACGATAGCTATATTATACCATGTCCCTGTTACAAACTCAAATAGTCTTTAAGCAACTTTCTGTTCTGTTTCGTGATTTTCCAGCCATTTTCCAAACTGTTCACAGGTCTGGCGCTCAATTACCTGTTCAAAGGCTTCCTGCATGGTTTTCTCGCCGGAAAACTCCCGCACTACGATAAACTGCACTTTTTTATTTTTGCTTTTCTCCATAGACTACCTCCATAGAAAATGCCAGACAAAGGATACTGGCAACGAAGTCCGGCAACAGACCTCAAAAAACCTGTAAACAATCGTCTGGCTTGTAATTCTTACTTTTCAAATTTTCTTGTAAAATCTCGTTGCTTTCGTTGCCGGAAACATAGATAGATAATAAAAATCCTTTATTTACGGGCTTTTTCCATATCAAAACCATAAATTTATCAGCAACGAACCCGGCAACCAACTGGCAACCATCCCGGCAACAGACCGTCCTTGTCAGGCGATCCACTCCTTCGGAAGCTCCAGCTGGTGGCATTCTTCCTCACTCAGTTCCACAAATCCACCTTCGTTGACGGGCAGTTCGTTGCCGGAAGTATCCCGTTCCCAGCCCTTTTGTCTGCCATATCCGGCGAAC
>OODJ01000674.1_pt1 | contig 32379 bp, 40 predicted proteins | sample 1671611 | NCBI WGS metagenome assembly OODJ01 (sample SAMN06348174, study PRJEB24527) | human gut metagenome | biome: human gut; feature: ankylosing spondylitis patient; material: feces | host: Homo sapiens | place: China | collected 2015-10 | reverse complement strand
TCTTAGAAAAGCTACACTAACTGATTATGGAGTGCCGCCGGATGATATACCGACATTACAAAGTCACTTGCGGAATCTTAGCGAAAGCGATAAATACAATCTGCTGCAGGTATCTATCAAATATGCACCCGGAATCGAATCACAAATCTATGACAGCATCGTGAACAGCATCGGCTATCGGACAATGGAGAAGATCAGGACGGTTCCTGCAACAGAGAATGACTTCTATGGATACAAGCGCAAGGTCATGGCAGAATATTATCATCTGGCCAAATTGATTGGCAGACTTTAAAAAAACTTAAAAATTTATAAAAGTGGTAGAGAGCTAAATCTCCCCAGTGTGGTATTATATTTGTATATAACTGCTATACTGGGGACTTTTTTGAATTCAGAAAGGATATGATTGGATGTTGATAGGATGGCAAATGAGAAAAATTTAATACCAAATTCTGAACGAACTCCGAGCGAACTCCGAGAAATAACAAAAAAAGGCGGTATTAAGTCGGGAGAAGTGCGCCGTCAAAAAAAGACCCTTTCTGAATTAGCAAAAATGATAGCTGAGAACCCTGCTCCGACTGCTGCAAAGAAGAAACTCACAAAAATGGGAATATCTGATGAGGATGCAAATAACAATGCCTGTATTGTAGCTGCCGTATATAATAAAGCCATCAAAGGAAATATGCAGGCAGTGGACAAATGGGAACAGTTGGTAGCCGTATCAAAATCAGACGAAAGCAAATATGAGCTTCCTGCCAGAGTGCTTGGTAAGGCATTCGTGGATATTAACCGGCAAATCAAGCCTAATATCGAATATGTATTCGAGGGTGGTCGAGGCGGTCTGAAATCTTCATTCGTAGCTTTTAAGATTGTTGAACTTATTAAGAACAATCCTCAGATGCACGCCTGCATTACAAGACAGGTGGCCGGTACTCTGAAAGATTCCGTATATGCTAACATGAAATGGGCTATCAACGAACTTGGACTGATGGAAGAATTTGAATGTAAGGTGTCGCCGCTTGAAATCAAATATATTAAGACGGGGCAGACAATATACTTCCGTGGTCTGGACGATGAAACCAAGCTGAAATCCATTAAGCCGGAATTTGGCTACATTGGAATCCTCTGGAAAGAGGAAAAAGATCAAATGAAGGGAGATGCTCAGGAACGTTCTGTTAATCAGTCAGTGCTTCGTGGTGGCGACGAGTCCTATGATTTTTCATCGTATAACCCACCAAAATCAAAATCAAACTGGGTAAACAGGATTAAGCTCATGCCTAACCCAAAAAGAGTTATCCATCATTCGAGTTATCTGGAAGCTCCGGCGGAGTGGCTCGGACAGAAGTTTATTGACGATGCAGCACATCTGAAAGAAATCAATCCAGAAGCCTATGAACATGAATACCTGGGTGTCCCGAATGGTGACGGCGGAAACGTATTTGAGTATCTGGAAATCAGAGATATTACAGACGAAGAGATCAGCCACATGGACCGCATTTTCGCTGGTGTAGATTATGGATGGTACCCGGATGCCTTCTGCTATCTCCGAACTTATTATGATTCTGCCAGAGAGAAGATATATCTGATTGACGAGCTGTATGTAAATAAATGGAGCAACTCTAAGACTGCTGATTGGATCAAGAAAAAAGGCTATGACGATTACACAATGATATGTGATTCTGCGGAACCTAAGTCTGTGAATGACTTCCGGGATGCCGGACTTCCTGCAAGAGGAGCAATCAAAGGACCGGGAAGTATCGAGTATGGTTTCAAATTCTTACAGACAAAGACTATAGTCATTGACCCGAAGCGAACACCGAACGCATATAAAGAAATCACAGAATATGAGTACGATCGGGACAAAGAGGGAAATGTAATAAGTGGTTATCCTGACGGAGATGATCATGCAATCTCGGCACTTAGATATGCTTATGAGCCGTTGTTTAACAGGAGAGGTTACAGTGCATAATGGGACTTATAACAACACTAAAAAGGTGGTTTAATATGATATTCAAAAAACAAGCCGAAGAGGACTTCAACATTCAGGCAGCAGAATTTCCAGAGATGGAATCGCTGATTAACCGGTGTGCGAACATTTACAGAGGTACGCCGGAATGGCTGGATGATAAGAATAATATCAAGACGATCAATTTTGCTAAATCTGTCTGCTCAGAAACAGCTCGGCTCGCAACGCTGGCGATCGGCATTCAGATAGACGGTTCTGCAAGGGCTACGTGGCTACAGGAACAGATCGACAAGGTATATTTTCAAATCCGTCACTGGGTAGAATATGGCTGTGCTTATGGAACAGTATTTATTAAGCCAAATGGTGAAAGCATTGACGTATTTACTCCGGCAGATGTGATGATCGTGGACTATGATAATCAGGAAATTAAGGGAATCATATTCAAGGATTCTTATACTGTTGGACGGAAATACTATACACGGCTTGAATATCATAGATTTGTTGAGACTACCGTGGATGGCGTGACGACCTATCCGTACTACGTTTCTAATAGAGCCTATGTGTCAAAATCCCCTCAGTCAATCGGTGATAAGATTGACCTTAAACAGACCAAATGGGCTGACCTTATGGCAGATACGCCGCCGATTCTCAAGGCAAATGGAGAGAAGCTGGACGGGCCTCTGTACGGAGTACTGCGGACGCCGCAAGCGAATAACGTGGATATTAATGCACCATTGGGATTGCCGATTTTTGCCGAAGCTATCGAGGAGTTAAAAGACCTCGACATTGCATACAGCCGTAATGCCGGAGAAATATTTAATTCTCAGAAGATTGTTCTGGCAGATGATAGACTGCTGATGCCAAGCGGTACGCCTGTATCAGCCATGTCGCCACAAGGTATGGAGAACAGGCGAAATGAGATGAAATTGCCGCACTTTGTCAAGAATGTATTCGGACAGGACGAGAAAGAGTTTTACCAAGAAATCAATCCGCAACTCAACACGGATACCCGCATAAGTGGCATAAATGCCCTTTTAAGCCAGCTGGGGTATAAGATTGGATTCTCCAATGGGTATTTTGTTTTCAATGAATCTAGCGGCATTCAGACAGCTACAGGAGTAGAAGCAGAACAGCAGAGGACAGTCCAGTTTATCAAAGACGTTCGAGACAAACTGGAATCCTGTCTGAACGAAGTAATCTACGCACTGAACGTTTACGCTGACCTGTACGGGCTTGCACCTGTCGGAGCTTACGAGGTCAATTATGATTTCGGGGACATCCTGTATGTACGTGAAAATGACCGTGCGAGATGGTGGCAGTATGTGACTACTGGCAAGGTTCCGGCATGGTTGTATTTTGTAAAATTTGAGGGAATGACTGAGGAAGAAGCGAAAGCAATGGTTGAAGAAGCCCAGCCAGACGAGCCAACATTATTTGGAGAGGAGTAAAAAGATGGCAGATAAACCAATAACAAGGGAAGAAAAATATCTTGCGTACTTGACAGGCGATTACACGGGCGAACTCCCAAAGCCAATCACAAGAAAAGAGAAGTATTTATACGAATTATGTTTGAAAGGAATAGGCGGTGAGATTTCGCCAGAAGAAATCAAAGCCGCAGTAAATGAGTACCTTGAAAAGAATCCAGTCAAGCCCGGAGCCACGACAGAACAGGCACAACAGATCGAGCAGAACAAGACGGATGTTGCTTCGCTAAAGGAAGATATATCCAACAAGATCACAAAATTCTATGCATCGAATCAGGGTGAAGCTCATATTACTGATTCTGATAATGGAAAGATTCAAGATATGATGCTATATGGCAAATCATCACAGGATGGAACGCCAACGCCAGAGAATCCAGTTGAGATTAAGAGCGTGGTGAATCCTACAGTTAAAGTAACAAATGAAGATGGATTAAAGGTTCAATCTGTTACGCTTAACAATGTCACCCTTAACGCAATTCCAGTTTCAAGTGGTGGTAACGTCACAATCGACGGAAAGCAGTATATTGCGGATTACGTGGATGTGGAGAGGGGAAAGTATGTTCAAATGATACAGACAGACAAAGTTCAAAGCAACATAACGTGGAACATCCAGAAGCAACAAAAAGGGTATTCGCTTGGGTATACAGGTTTATACAAAAATGGTATACCAACGAATAAACCCGGAATGGGGAAGACATGGAAAAGCAATGTAGGAGATTCATCGGGTGCATGGAGTAATGCTTTTTCGTTTGGACGAAGTGATGTATTCTGGATTGTCCCATACAAGAATGACGGAAATATTACATCGAACGATATTAATGCATGGCTTGTGGAGCATCCAATGGATATAATGTATCCACTTGTAGAACCCATCGAAACCGACCTAACACCAGAAGAGAATGAAGCATTTAAGGCACTTGTCACCAACTACCCAGTAACCAACATCAGCGTCACATCCGACCAGTTAGAAGGATATACAGTATTTAACTATCCGATTAGTATGGCTAATGGATGGAACTATGTAAAACAGCAGTTAAACGACAACCGAGATTATATCTATGATATGGACTTACAATCAGCAGAAGCCTATGTCAACAGTGAATACGCAGTAGCACTTACAGAATTGGAGGTGTGATTATGTTATATAGAACATTACTGAAACTTAAAGAAAGAAATGGACTGACAGATGATTTGAAAAATAAGATTGATATTTTCTTTGCAACGGGAAGGATTACAGAGGAACAGTACAATGAGCTGATGGATGTTAATAAGGAAGAAGAACCGAAATCAGTAACTAATTAACTAAAGGAAGCTTTAGTTAACCAACAAAAAACCAAAACATGTACCACGACTTTTGACGAAAGAGGTGATATACTATGCTTAGTCCTGAATATTTACGCCGGATAACAGAGGGCAGCGAACAGATTGCGGAAGAACTGCATCAGTATATCATATTCGAGATCGTGTCAAGGATGATGGCAAGAATTGGCAGAGGTGAGGATTATATTCTGACCAATGCTGATGCGTGGAGAATCAGAACGCTACAGGAATCCGGCGAACTGCTAGAGGACATTCTAGCGGAATTATCCAGATACACTAAACGTGAACAGCAGGAACTTCTTGAAGCGTTTGAAGATGCCGGAATCACTGCGATGGACTACGATGATAAGGTATATAAGGCGGCAGGATTAAGCCCTGTACCGCTCGAACAATCCCCGGCTATGATAAGGCTCATGGAACGGAATATGCTTGCGACTATGGGTGAGTGGAAGAACTTCACGAGAACAACTGCAAGTGCCGCTCAGAGGCTTTATATTGATCAATGCGACCTTGCATACAATCATGTAATGACTGGGGCAGTTGGATATACGCAAGCCATCAAAGAAGCAGTTAATAACGTTGTGAGTGATGGTGTTACTGTCACATATCCATCCGGCAGAAAAGATACAATTGAAACAGCGGTTGCACGCTCTGTCAGAACTGGCGTGGCTCAGGCTACTGGAGATATATCCCTCAAACGCATGGAAGAAATGGGCTGGGATTTAGTTCTGGTCAGTGCTCACATGGGAGCCAGAACAGGTGACGGCGGTGAGAACCCGGGAAATCACTCATGGTGGCAAGGCAAGATATACTCTCGTTCTGGCAAGAGTAAGAAATTTCCGCCGTTCTCATTGACCGGATACGGAACGGCAAGTGGACTGTCAGGGGTCAACTGTCGGCATAGTTTTGGGGCAAGCGACGGAGAATTTAATCCTTATGCAGGATTATCAGCACAGGACAAAGCCAACAAAGGTAAACAGTACGAAAAAGAACAACGACAACGTACTTATGAGCGGAGAATTCGCAAAACAAAGAGAGAGGTTCTTGGACTACAAGCAGGAGTTGACAATGCACCAAATGAAAAGGCAAGGTTCGCACTCCAACAAGATCTTGACCGGAAGTCTTATCTTTTGCAGAAACAAAATGCTGCATACAAAGATTACTGCAAGCAGAACGACCTGAAGGAACTGAAAGACCGGCTCATGATCGCTAAGTGGAATCGTCAGAACGCCGCAAAAGCCAGAGGAGCGGCAAAACGATATAAGACAGCAAAGGGGATTGACTGATGGATAGATGGGAATATTTCAATCCTAATCCTGTTAAGGACAAGAGAACGGGAGATTGCGTTGTCCGGGCAATATGCAAGGCGACCGGATTCGACTGGGAAACAGTATTCGCCGAATTAATGGTACAGGCGTGTACTCTGTCAGATATGCCATCGGCTAATTACGTTTGGGGAGCGTATCTCTATAAGCATGGATACAGACGCAAGCTAATTGAACAGTCAGAACGATATATCTATACAGTCAACGACTTTTGCGCAGATCATCCGACAGGCACATACATTCTCTGCATAGATGGTCATGTAGTGACGGCACAGAATGGAAAATATTTCGATACATGGGATTCCGGAAATGAGATCCCGGTATATTACTGGGAAAAGGAGAATAAATGAGCATATCAGAATTTGTACAGATTTTTCTCTCTATCTGCGGAGGGGTGTCCATTGTTGGAGGGGCGGCAGCTGTAATCTTTAAGTGGATTACTCCAGCATTCCGACTTAATAAACGAGTAGAGACACTGGAAGAACATGACAAACGAGATTACGAGAGCCTTCGGAGAATCGCAGAACGAGATTCATTAATTCTGGAAGTGTTATCAACCATGTTGGACAGTCAGATTAGTGGAAATAACGTCGAAGAATTAAAAAAAACAAAACAGAAGCTTACAAATTATCTTGCACAGAATCAGCGCTAATTGCATTAATAAGAGGTATGCTCATGAAATTATATGTATTCACAAAGAAAGACATAGACAGATTCTTAATAGAGTGTAATTTTACACCGGATGAAGAAATGCTGTTCCGGCTGAGATGTAAGGAATATACACTCGAATACTGCGCTGAACAGATGAACGTGAGTATATCCACGGCGAAGCGGTTAAGCCGGAGGGTGAACAATAAAATAATTAAAGTGTGCTGATACTTTTTAGACACTAATTAGAGCCAGAAACGAACTGTTTCCGGTTCTTTTTTATGCAAAAATATAATCAGAAAGGCGGTGCATAAGATGGCATTATATAACAATCCTTATCAATATAGCTTCGGCGTTCCGGGACAGATGAATCAGTTCCAGCAGCAGCCTGTCCAGATGTCAGCTCAACCAGTACAGCAACCCCAACAGAACAACAATGGCATCCTGTGGGTATCTGGCGAAGTTGGTGCAAAATCCTATCTGGTAGCACCCGGCACAAGCGTCCTGCTGATGGACAGTGAAAGCGAAAAGTTCTACATAAAATCCACAGACGTTTCTGGTATGCCACAGCCATTACGGACATTTGAATACCATGAAATAGGCACTCAGATGCCACCTAAACAGCCTGCTCAGAACATGGACAATAAATATGTCACCAGACAGGAATATGACGATTTAAAGGCCAAATGTGACGCTATAGCAAACCGATTAAATTCATTTTCTGAACCTGTTAGGGCTAATACCGTACAGGAATCAGCGACCAAGGGAGGAAATGCAGATGAGTAATCCATTATTTAACGCACTTGGCGGTGGGATGCCGCAGGGAAATGGACCAATGCAGATGATACAGCAGTTTATGCAGTTTAGGCAGAATTTTAAGGGGGACCCGAAAGCAGAAGTTGAGAAGATGCTACAGTCTGGACGGATTTCTCAGCAGCAACTTAATCAGGTCCAACAGATGGCAGGACAATTCCAACATATGTTGAAAAGAATGAAATAGTACATTGCAATCTGGCCAGATTGATGTAAATACAAAAAAGGAGTTTTTATTATGGATGGAAATTATAGTTTAGCAGATATTGCCGCTGCTACTGGAAATGGTAGAAATAATGACGGCATGTTTGGCGGAGATGGTAGCTGGTGGATTATTGTTTTATTCATTTTTGCTTTCTTCGGATGGGGAAACAACGGATGGGGCAATAACGGCAATGGCGGCGGATATGCAGCCACGGCAGCTACTCAGGCGGATATTCAGAGAGGATTTGACAATTCCGCAGTAATCAGCAAACTTGACGGAATCAATAGCGGCCTGTGTGATGGCTTCTATGCCATGAATAACGGTATGCTTACCGGATTTAATGGAATCAACACAAACATCATGCAGACCGGCTTTGGCATCCAGCAGGCTATTAATGCCGATACTGTAGCGAATATGCAGAATACCAATGCGCTCCAGGCACAGCTTGCAAACTGCTGCTGTGAAACAAGGGAAGCAATCCAGGGCGTAAACTACAATATGGCACAGAATACCTGTGCATTGCAGAACACCATGAACAGTAACACAAGAGACATTATTGACAGTCAGAACGCCGGAACAAGAGCAATTCTTGATTATCTGTGCAACGAGAAGATTTCCAACTTACAGGCTGAAAACAATGATCTCAGACGTGCTGCTTCTCAGGACCGCCAGAGCGCACTTCTCACAACTGCAATGGCTTCTCAGACACAGCAGCTCATTAATGCGATCAATCCGGCACCGATTCCGGCATATCAGGTTCCTAACCCGAACACATATTACGGATGTGGATGCAACACTGGATGTAATTGCTGATAACTTCATATCGAGAGTATCTTTCGATTGATTCGAATGTCGGCTTATGCCGTATTACACAGAGGGGCAGGCTGAGACCTGTCCTTTTGTGATATGAAAGGAGTATTTTTATGGCAGAATTTACAAATGTAGCTGCTCAGACTGTAGCAGCAAATGGAAACGTAGTATTTTCAAACACAGCAGTCAAAGGTTCTAACTGTATTCAGCACAGAGAGGGAAGCGGAATCATTACCCTGAGAGGGCTTACTAACCAGTGTAAAGCGAGATTCTTTGTGGATTTTTCCGGTAATATCGCAATTCCAACAGGCGGTACTGTCGGAGCTATTTCTCTGGCTATTGCAATTTCTAGTGAGCCGGTTCTTTCTTCACAGATGATTTCCACACCGGCAGCAGTAGACCAGTATAACAATGTGTCCACGGGCATCTATATTGATGTACCTCGCGGATGTTGCGTTAATATCGCAGTAGAGAACACAAGCGACCAGGCAGTATCTGTTGCGAACGCAAATATTGTCGTGACTAGAGAAGCGTAGGAGGTGTGATTATGAGAGATATTAAAGACTTATGCGCAAGAATTGAAGACGAGCTGTCCAAAATCGCTGACAATGGACTGACCACCGGAAATCTGGAAATGACATACAAACTGATTGATATGTACAAAGACATAAAGAACACGCAGTACTGGGACAAGAAAGTGGAGTACTATAACACTGTCCTTGATGAGATGCGTGGCGGATACAATGACGATTACAGCGAACGCGGAAGAAAGCGCGACAGCATGGGGAGATACAGCGCAAATGACGGCAGAATGATGCCGGATTATGACCGAGGCAGTTCTTATGCCAGACGTGGTGAGCATTATGTTAGAGGACATTACAGCCGCTCTGACGGACGAGATGCTTATGACGACTATATGACACAGAAACAGAGCTATCGTTCCGGCAAGTCTGAAGACTGCAAAAGAAAGATGCTCGCCGCATTGGAAGAACATCTGGACGAACTTACAACAGAAATGAGTGATATGTCCAAGGATGCAGAGTGCCGGGAAGAACGTGATCTTGTCAAGAGATACGTAGAAAAACTCCGTGATATGCTCTAAAAACACAAAAGTGGTAGAGAGGTAGTTAAAAGAAATCTGTTATAATGTAATTGTGCAGCAGGAAGCACAAGTAAAACGGTTGTTTTTGACATTTTCGTTTTAATCCTCCTTTCTTTAATTTAGTAGCTGGTACGCACGCTTTAACGGAAAGTTGAACAGGTTCGAATCCTGTCGTGCGTATTTGCCATCTGGCACGCAAGATGGCTCACCTCCTTGATTAAGGTTTTTGTTATTCATACTTTTCTTTTAAAAAAGAAATAAATATCCGAAACAACTCGTGGCAGGCATGACACGTTAAACACCTTGCTAACCCGGGAATCCGGGTTATGTGGAATGTACGCTAGTGGAAAACTGACAGAGTCGCACTCTGGTCTCCGGTTCGATTCCGGGCGCTCCGCTTTAATCCGCTTAGAGTTAAGCTGTTTGTATACAGGTGGTCTATGTCTCAGGTGGATTTACGCTATAGCGAAAGAAGTGAAATTCACCCCAGTTTCTTTTTTAGAGGGTTGGCCGTTATAGGCGGCATGGAATGTAGCTCAGTGGTAGATCGCACTGTAAATGTGAGGTCGCAGGTTCGATTCCTGCCTTTCCGATTACCTTGCCAGTGGTCTAACTGGCTTAATCCATTTACCTGCGGCGGCAGGTCAATAAACACGACCAGGAGGATGTTATGCAGAAACTTATTGACACTTTAAAATCATTTGGAATTGAAATCCCGGAGGATAAACAGGCAGATGTAAAGAAAGCACTTTCTGAGAATTACAAGAATACAAAGGAAGTGGCGAAAACTCTGTCGAAAGTCGAGGGTGAACGCGATAACTGGAAAGAACGCGCTGAGACAGCAGAGGAAACCTTAAGAGGCTTTGATGGTATCGACCCGACAAATATTAAAAGCGAGTTAGAGACTTGGAAACAGAAAGCGGCAGATGCAGAGAAAGAATTCAATGCAAAAATCTACGACCGTGATTTCTCAGATGCTCTGAAAGCGGCACTCGACGATGTTAAATTTTCAAGTGAAGCTGCAAAGAAGTCTGTTATGGCAGACATTAAAGAAGCAGGTCTTAAGCTGAAAGATGGTAAAATCCTTGGATTAAATGACCTGATCGAACAGATGAAGCAGTCTGACGCATCCGCTTTTGTAGATGAATCTCAGCAGCAGGCTCAGCAGAACCAGGCAAGATTTACCACTCACGTTGGACAGCAGCAGACACCGGGAAGCATGACAAAGAAAGATATCGAAGCGATCAAAGACCCGTCCGAGAGACAGGCTGCAATTGCTCAGAACATCCAGTTATTCCAGTGATTTTTTACACCGACTATACGACAGAGTATAGCCACTAACCCAATGCCTTAATAATTATGGGTAGAAAGGATTTTTATATGGCAGCAAAAGCTAATCTTATTATGAATAATGATATTCAGGTCACAGCACGTGAGATTGACTTTGTAACCAGATTCGAAAGAAACTGGCAGCACTTACGTGACATTCTGGGTATCATGAGACCTATCAAAAAACAGCCGGGTGCTGTACTCAAGTCCAAATACGCAGAGGGTACTTTACAGAGTGGAAAAGTTGGTGAGGGCGAGGAGATCCCTTACAGCAAATTCGTTGTAAAAGAAAAGAACTATGCGGAAATGACTATCGAGAAGTACGCAAAGGCTGTGTCTATCGAAGCAATCAAGGATCACGGTTATGAGAACGCCGTTCAGATGACTGATGATGAATTCCTTTTCCAGCTTCAGACTGATGTTACTAGCAGATTCTATGACTATCTGAAAACCGGCACACTTACTTCCACAGAAACTACTTTTCAGATGGCTCTGGCAATGGCTAAAGGTCGGGTTGAGAACAAATTCAAACAGATGCACAGAAATGTGACTGGCGTTGTTGGATTTGCCAATATTCTGGACGTATATGAATACCTTGGAGCAGCTGAGATTTCTATTCAGAACCAGTTCGGATTCCAGTACATGAAAGATTTCATGGGCTTCAATACTATTTTCCTGTTATCCGACAGCGAGATCCCGAGAGGAACAGTTATTGCTACGCCTGTTGAGAACATTGTTCTGTACTATGTAGACCCGAACGAATCTGACTTTGCAAGAGCAGGACTTGTATACACTGTATCTGGCGAAACAAACCTGATCGGATTCCATACGCAGGGCAACTACCACACAGCAGTGTCCGAAGCGTTCGCAGTTATGGGGCTTACTCTTTTTGCGGAGTACATTGACGCAATCGCAGTAATCACCATTGATGAGACACCAACACTTGGTACTCTGACAGTAACATCTGCGGCAGGAACAGTAACTGGTGATACAAAAATCACTGTAAATCCGGCTAAGGAAAACTCCAACAACGTATACAAATACAAAGTTGCAACAGACGCAGTAGCTGTTGGATATGGACAGAACCTCAGGAACTGGACTTCTTGGGACGGAAAAGCTGACATCAAGGCGGCAACCGGACAGAAGATCACAGTAGTTGAGTGCGATGGAACATACAAGGCACTGAATGCCGGAAGTGCGAGCGTAACAGCAAAATCATAAACACAGGAGGTAACTGGCATGGCTTATGCAGATTATAAATTCTATACAGAATCATTCGGCAATGTCGTGCCAGAATCCGACTTTCCACGGCTGGCAGAAAGAGCCAGTGATTTTGTGGACACAATGACATTTGACAGGTTGGTGGATGGACTGCCAGAAAATGAACGCTCACAGAAGCGCATCAAAAAGGCGGTCTGTTCATTGGCTGAATTAATGTATCAGATTGAGCTTGCTGAAAAGAATGCTATCAATCAGGCATCGGCAAATGTAACCGACATAAATGTCGGGAACATCTCAACAGGCATTGTAACATCTGTATCTTCTGGCAGTGAATCCTTCTCTTACGCAACACCTCAACAGATTGGGGCGAGTGCAAAAGAATGGAGCGCGGTATATGCCGCCGCCGGAGATGCGCAGAAAACGAACGACTTACTCTTAAAGACGGCTTTGCCGCTTCTGATGGGAGTAAGGACGGATGATGGCATACCGATTTTATATGCAGGATTTCAAGGTTGATATCTTAGGCTCTGAATGGAGCGTGAAGTTCGGGAACAAGAAACAATATCCGAGTCTGACAAATGCAGATGGCTATACTGATTTATCAACACGGGAAATTGTGGTTGATGACATGGAGACATCGCAGGGACAGATTGGAGTAAAAGCAGACCTTAAAAGTTATCAGAAGCAGGTTATTAGGCACGAAATCATCCACGCATTTCTGATGGAATCTGGACTTGATTCTAATTCAAATAGTGCTGACAGCTGGGCTACAAACGAAGAAATGGTTGACTGGTTTGCTATTCAGTCACCAAAAATTTTTAAAGTATTCAATGAACTTAAATTGATGTGAGGTGATAATAATGGACATTACAACATTAGGCTCATGTATAGCAATCGTTATGATTTGCTACATCGTAGGAATGGGCTGTAAGGCATCAAAAAGAATCTCTGATGAATGGATTCCGGTGATCATGGCGGTTATTGGTGGGATTCTCGGAGCGGTCGGAATGGGCGTTATCCCAGATTTCCCGGCATCGGATTATATCACGGCAGTTGCAGTCGGTATGTTTAATGGATTGTCGGCCACTGGCGTGAATCAGGTTATTAAGCAAAGTATTATGAAAGAGTGATTTTATGGGTGGACGTGGTGGAAGCAGTGGATTAAACAACGAGAAGCCAGTTTCTAAGTTAATGTCAAAAGTATATTTCAACTCTGCAAAGAAAAGTGACGCACTCAGAGGAAGTGAAATTGTCAAGAAAGACAATAAACTCGAGAAGGTCATTAATTCAGAAAACACTAGCTATTTTAAGTCAATCAAGACAAAGAGTGAAGCAGTAAAGACAATGAATTATATAAATGACAGATTGAGTGAGAGTAAAAGGAAAATCGCAAAACTTGGAAGTGCAGAGGCGTTATTTAAAAATCAAAGACTTGCTATAGAACATCGAAAATTAGTCAATGCCAGTACAGCCATGAGAGATGAATTGCACAAATTTTCAAAGGCTTCTGAAAAAGGCGATACAAGTGCTTTGCACGATACAAGCCGTACTACCACCACTTATGACAGAGCCAGAAAGCGCAGAATGAAAAACTTTGATTCGTGGTTCTTTGGAAGTGGAAAGAAGTAATCTATGGCAAACCGAGAGACGAGTATAGCTTACGAAAATCTAAACCGCCGTATCTTTCCCGGCGTTGGTGAATACGGCATACCGCAGTTAGAACCGGAATTATTCGAGGGTAACTGTGAGTTTGTCGGATTCAATTACGCAAGAGGTAAATGCAGTAATCCAGAAGGGAAAGCGGTTCATTTCTTCCTGGATGATTACCAGTTTGACGCATTATGGAGGAATCCAGACAGATATGTTGATAAGCTGAGCCAATTCCGGTATGTTCTAACACCGGATTTTAGTACCTACACCGATTTCCCAAAAGCTATCCAGATTTATAATCATTATCGCAAACATTGGATTGGCGCATATCTGCAAGAATATGGTTGCAATGTAATTCCGGCAATCTCATGGAGTACGCCAGATTCTTACGATTGGTGTTTTGACGGTGAGCCAGAGGGCGGAACGGTTGCGGTAAGTTCGGTTGGATGCATGAACAGTTTAGGCAAAAAACGCCTATTCTTATCTGGCTATAATGCTATGATTGAACGATTGCATCCAGAAAGTATTATTTTCTACGGAAAAGTCCCGGAAGAGTGTAAGGGTAATATTGTTAGAATTAAGGCATTTTCTGACAAATTTAACGAGGTGAAGTGTAATGGGTGGTAGAGGCGGCACAAGCGGTTTCGGAAGTGGAAGTGTTGTCATACATAAGCAAGCCGAGCCAAACAAACAGGGCTATTCCTATTATATGACTGGAACAAGAAATGTAATATCGAACTGGGACGATGAGGGTAATTATCATGCCAAGGGAATCTCCAAGAAAGAGGATGTTAGACAACGCTTTGACAGCGTAGAAGAAGCCATTAAATACGCAAAGAAGAACAGATATAAATATTTAAAACTGTAAAAAGGAGGGTATCATGTATGAAAAAACAGTGACGATTTTCAATTATTACGAAAGCAAAACGACTGGAGATGCGTACTGGTATCCTCATGTTTTATCTGGCGTCGACCTCGTTACCGACAAAGGAGCAATCCTTAAAAAGTACGGGCCAGACGCAACAGACAACGCACAGTTGCACGTACGCTATACCGCCCAGAATGGCGATATAACAATTATTGACAAGGATGTCAAGATTCTCCCATGGGTACCGCCTAAGGAGTGGAAAAGACAGATTAACAACGCTCTGGAGGATACTATTACATTCTCAGATGAATCATTCTTCTGGGAGGGTGAGTGGACTGGTGGAACGGTATCTGATGGTGATTATCGGAATGGATTCTACCAGTACATGAATGAGAACAAGGACAACGTGTTTAAGATTACCAGTGTAGGCGGTCCGTATACGCTGATTCCACATTTTGAGATTCTGGGTAAGTAATATGAGTAAGATTCATCATTTCAAAGGATTCTCCATAGTCGATGGAGATATGAAAATCAAGCTGAATATGGACAGGTTTTCCAGACAGTATCAAGAAGCCCAGTATCTCCTTGACGGAATGGTTATGGACAGCATGGTTCCATTTATGCCAATGATTACCGGAAATTTTATCAATCGGACAAGAGTTGAGAGTACATCTTTGCAAGGAACTGGGAAAGTATGCGCGGCGGCGGCTCCTTATGGGCGTTTTCTGTACGAGGGGAAAGGAATGGTTGATGAAGCAACTGGAAGTCCCTACGCAAGACGTGGAGCAAAGAAAGTTCTCGTTAGTCAGTTTTCTGGCCGGACAGCCGCAAAGGAAAATCTTGAATACACCAAACAGGCTCACCCACGGGCACAGGCAAAGTGGTTTGATGCCGCTAAACGGCAATATGGTGACACATGGGTTCGCAAAGTAAAAGCACAGGCAGGAGGTGGCAGGCATAGCAGATAAACCTATCGGAAAAGACGCAACCGGATACGAAATTCTGACAGATGCCATGAAAGCACTTCTGAACCAGTATCCGGGACTGTATGAAAATGAAACAATCAAGTTTGAAGAACTTGGCAAGGAATCAGGAATTGCGTTCTCGGCAGATAATGGAGCTTTGATTTATTCAGAAAAAGAAGATGTTTGTGGCGTAATGCACCAGGTATGCCAGTACCCATTTTACGTGGTATATCGCACAGCATCCGACAAGGAAAGGCAGAAGCTATCCGTTCAGAAGTTCCTAGATAATCTCGGTAAATGGATATGCCGAGAACCAGTTATCATAAATGGCTCTGAGACACGTTTAAATGCGTTTCCTGAGCTTTCTCAGGGGCGAGTGATAAAACGTATCACCCGTGATAATTCCTATGGTTTAGAACCACAGGAGAGTGGTGTACAGGATTGGTTATTACCATTAACGGTACGCTACGAAAATACTTATGAAGTAATATAACAAGTAACAGCCAGCTATCAATCGGAGATAGTTGCTAACCTACACAGCCTTTTAAAAGTTATAGGCAGAAAGGACATTTCTATGGCAGTTACAGGCAAAATTGACCGTAAATATATGGCTCATTATATCGATGCAGGTTCTCTCTGTGGAGGACTGACACCGAAGTATGAACGTCTTGGAAAAGATCTGGAAGAGTACAATGTTGAACTCAATCCAGACACCGAAACCTCTAAAAACATTCTTGGAGAATCCACATTCAAACATAACGGCTACGAAGTTTCTTCTGACGCTGATCCATTCTATGCAGACACTACTTCTGATCTGTTTACAGCATTACAGAAGATTGTAGATGGACGTCTCAAAGACGATAACCTCAAAACAAAAGCAGTTGAGGTTCACCTTTGGACAGAAGCCACAGCAGGCAAGTATGAAGCATATCAGCAGGACTGCTACGTTGTGCCGACCTCCTACGGCGGTGATACATCTGGCTATCAGATTCCGTTTACCGTCAATTATACCGGCAAACGAGTAAAAGGAAAATTTGATATCAGTTCCGGCACATTTACAGCTGACAGCGAATAATTTTTTTTAGGAGGGCATAGAAAATGGCAAAAACAATTAATACAAACATTGATGATGGATTTCTTCTTTTCACATTCACGAACAAGCAGGGTGAAGTGTTCTCTTCATTCAAACTGAATCCTACCGACATCAACATTGCAGCAAGAGCGGAAGAATTGGAAACTTTCTTTGAACAGGCTCAGGAATCTGTTAAAAATGTCTCTTCCGGCAAAGAGATGGCGGAGATTAATAAGCAGATCGAGGACAAAATCAATTATATGCTCGGATACGAAGCATCTAAGGATTTATTTAAAGAACCAATTACCGCAACAACTGTTTTTGGAAATGGTCAGGTATTCGCTTATATCGTCCTTGACAAAATCAATGAAGCACTTACTCCAGAGATTGAAAAGAGAAAGAAAAAAATGCAGGAAGTGGTCAATAAGTACACGGAGAAGTATACAAAATGACCGCCTATGAGTTGCCCACCTCACTAAATATCAGTGGGGTGGATTTTTCTATCAGAACGGATTTTCGAGTAATTATTGACATTCTGGTCGCCATGAATGACCCAGAATTGGACGAACAGGCGAAAGCTGTTGTTATGTTACAGATTTTGTTTGAGGACTGGCAAAGCATACCCCTGGAACATCTTACAGAAGCTTGTCAGAAAGCTTGCGAGTTTATTGATTGTGGTCAATTCGATGATATCCCGAACAAGCCCAAACCCCGTTTGATGGACTGGGAACAGGATGGAGATATGATCGTTCCGGCTGTGAACAAGGTTGCTGGTAAAGAAATCAGATCAGTACCTTATATGCACTGGTGGACGTTTTTTGGATACTTTATGGAATCTGGCGAGTGCCTGTTCAACACCGTAGTTGGAATCCGGTCAAAAAAAGCAAAGGGCGAAAAGTTCGATAAATGGGAAAAGAAATTCTATCAAGAGAATAAAAACATAATTGACATAAAAACACGTCTCAGCGACGAGGAGCAAGCTTATAAAGATAAGCTGAATGAGATGTTGAACCTCAAATAGTTAGGAGGTGGACACATGGCTGCTGATGGCTCAGTCATTATTGATACCAGAATGGACACATCAGGCGTGCAAAACGGCGTATCAGCAATCAGGCAGTCTTTTAACGGACTTGGCAGCGTAGTAAAAAAAATAGGCGTACTGATTGGCGGAGCATTTGCGATTGGAAAACTGACGCAGTTCGGTAAGGAATGCGTAGAACTCGGCTCTAACCTTGCCGAAGTGCAGAACGTGGTCGATGTTACATTCACAACCATGTCGGACAAGGTAAACGAATTTGCAAAGAATGCTATGACCTCTGCCGGACTGTCAGAAACCATGGCAAAACAGTATGTCGGAACGTTCGGAGCAATGTCTAAGTCGTTCGGTTTCTCCGAAGCACAGGCTTACGACATGTCAACAGCTCTGACGCAGCTGACTGGTGACGTAGCATCATTCTATAACATTAGTCAAGACTTGGCTTATATCAAGCTGAAATCAGTGTTTACGGGAGAAACGGAAACGCTCAAGGACCTCGGTGTGGTAATGACCCAGTCGGCGCTTGACCAGTTCGCGCTGGCAAATGGCTATGGTAAAACCACATCCGCCATGACTGAACAGGAGAAAGTGGCTCTCCGCTTGGCTTTTGTACAGAAACAGTTGTCTGCCGCATCTGGTGACTTTATCCGAACATCTGGCAGCTGGGCAAACCAGGTACGAGTGATGCAGTTACAGCTGCAATCTCTCAAAGCAACAGTCGGACAGGGATTAATCAATCTCTTCACTCCCGTTTTGAGAGTTATTAATATTTTACTGGGCAAACTGGCAACTCTGGCGAATGCCTTCAAGTCATTTACGGAGTTAATCACCGGGAAAAAATCTTCTGGTCAGACAGGTGCAAGTGGCGCAGGTCTTGCCGGGACAGATGCAATAGCTGATACGGCAGACCAATATGGAAATGCTGCCGACAATGCCGAAAAGCTGGCAGATGCAACAAATGATACAGCGGATGCAACTAAGAAAGCTACTAAAGCGGCAAAAGGGTATCTTAGTCCTCTCGACGAAATAAATAATTACTCAACGGATAAAAGTGCGGATTCATCGTCAAAAGTACCGGGCACAACTGGCGGACTTGCAGATCGGATGAAAGATGCTGTACAAAATGTTGATTACGGAAAAATGGCAAAGGGTGAGACAGTTCTTGATAAGATGTTAAAGCCATTAAATAAGATAATCAACAGATTTAAAGAACTAGCTAAATTGGTTGCAAAAGGATTCTGGGATGGATTAGGAGATTACGAGCCAATTTTTGACGGAATAAAAAAGGATCTCGATTCCATATGGAAATCTTTAAAGGATATCTTTACTGATTCAGAAGTTACTAAAGCAGCAAATAATTTTCTTGATTCATTTGCATATGCAATTGGACAAGTTGCCGGCTCATTTACCAGAATCGGATTAACAATTGCGCAAAACATTATAGGCGGAATCGAAAAGTTTTTAAAGCAGAACACGCAAAGAATAAAGAACTATCTGATAGATATGTTCAATATCGGCTCTGAAATTGCACAAATAGGTGGAAATCTTGCAGTTGCTTTCGCTGATGTTTTCTCAGTTTTCGGTGGAGAAACTGCGCAACAGATCACAGCAGATTTAATCGGAATCTTTGCTGAAATCGGAATGGTTCTTACGGAAACGGCTGCAAAACTTGGCAGAGACATCCTTAACATGATTGCGCAGCCTTTTATCGACAACAAGGACATTTTAAAGTCAGCAATCGAGGGTAGTCTCGGAGCAATAGAAACCGTAACAAGCGGCGTCTTAATAGTTGTTCAAAACCTTAGCGACGCAATATCAAGGTTATACGATGAACACGTAAAGCCGTTCTTTGATTCTATAGCAAATGGACTGTCAAGCATATTTGGAACTCTGATAACTGGATATAACACATACGTTCTTCCAGTACTACAAGGACTGGCGGAACAGTTCAAAGGACTATTAGAGGGACCATTAGGGGATGCGATTTTAAAGATAGAAGCATTCCTCGGAAAACTCATTGATTCTCTGAAACTTCTGTGGGAGTCAGTGTTAGTGCCTTTGATTAACTGGATAATCGCAAATTTGCTTCCGGTTGTGGCAAAGATAATTGACGTTGTAGGAACCACAGCAATAAAAGTCTTGGAATCATTAATTAAAATTATTGGTGATGTAACAGACACGCTGAGTGGAATCATTGATTTTCTTGTCGGCGTTTTCACGGGAGACTGGGAACTGGCTTGGCAGGGAATAAAAGAGATTGCGGATGGAGCATGGAGTTTTATCAAAGATGTTGTGTCAGGTGCGTGGGAGATAATTAAAACCGTAACAAAAGGCGCGTTGAGTATAATAAAGAGCATCATCAGCACTGCTTGGAATGCGATTAAAGCATTGACTTCAACAATCTGGAACGCAATTAAAAAGACCCTTTCTGGTCTTTGGAACTCTCTTAAATCCACAGCCAGCACAGTATTTAATGCAATTAAAACTAAAGTTGTAGGCGTATGGGACAGCGTAAAGAACAAGACATCAAAAACATGGGAAAACGTAGCTACGTTCGTATCTAATAAAGTAGAAGCGATAAAAAATGCTATCACTAATAAGTTTAATGCCGCCAGAGATGCAGTCAGATCTGCGTTTGAAGGCATTGTGGATTTTATTAAAGCTCCGATCAATCAAGCAATCAGCATTGTTAATAATGCAGTTGGAATGATTAATAATGCAATTGGTGGAATTGAATCTGCATTTTCCTTTGGACCCTGGACTGTTCCAACACCGTTTGGTTCAAAGACTATTGGATTTCATGCAACATTTCCACGTATCGGAACTATCCCATATCTGGCCAGTGGTGCAGTTATTCCACCAAGGTCAGAATTCCTTGCGGTATTAGGTGACCAGAAGAAAGGCAATAACCTGGAAGCGCCGGAAAGTCTGTTACGTCAGATCGTCCGGGAAGAATCAGGAAAGGGACAGGGAGACGGAAATACCTACAATGTTACAGTTAATGCATCTGGCAGAAAACTGTTAGATATTATTATCAGTGAAGCTGAAATGAGAAGGAATCGGAACGGGAAGAACCCATTTGAGTTAGCATAGAGGAGAAAATATGGAACAGGAACAATTTAAAATAGACAACGTTGTTATAAGAGCACCGGACAGTTACAAGCCGGTGTTCGCAACCACTTCTACAGAAGACTCTAAAAGAAGTCAGGATTTGATTATGCACAATACACCAATGGGGACAATTGGTGGGTATGACATGCAATGGGGCGAGCTTACGTGGGCTGAAATAGCAACCATACTAAATACTGTGCTTAACAAAAGCCAATTCACATTCCACCATAAAGACCCTACTGTTCCGGGAAGATGGATAGACAGAACATTCTACGCATCAAATTTCAACATGGCTGCGCAAACTTTAAAAGATGGGGAAGAAAAGTGGACGGATTTGTCTATTAATGTAAGGAGGATTGAGCCGATTTGATAAATGTATCTACTCAGTTAAAAAAAGAATCTCTTACAAACAGAAATTATTACGTGACAGCAAATGTTACATTGTCAAATGGCGCAACTCTTAAGCTAGGCAAAAAAGACTTTTATCTGTCTGGAAATAGTCTCGTAGATTCAGCAGACTCTGGGGACTTCCCGGTGGGTGTAGCAATAGAAAAAACGGCAAGTTTATCATTGGTAAATGATGACGGACGCTTTGACGGATATAATTTTAATGCTGCAAGGTTTGTTATCTTTCTCAATGTGCGGTTATCTGACAGGATAGAAACTATAAAAAGAGGTACTTATATTGTGTCAAAGAAACCTGCAACGGCAAGCGAAATAAGTCTTTCCCTCTTAGACAAAATGCATAACGCTGATAAGACGTATGATTCTAATTTATCTTTTCCTTGTACGGTCAAGGAACTGCTCTCAGAATGCTGTCAGCAATGTGGAATCACTCTTGGAGATGCAATGTTTCCAAATGCGGACTTTCAGATTCGGAAAGCGCCATCTAATGCGACATACCGTACAGTAATCGGAATGTGTGCCGGGATAGCCGGTGGAAATGCAAGAATCGACGAAAATGACTTACTCAGGATTATTACGTTTGATAAGACATTTACCAATACGACTATTTACGATGGTGGAGCAGTAAAGAACTGGACAAATGGTGATGATCTGGATGGCGGCACGCTTAATCCATGGACAATGGGGACTGTGATTGATGGTGGTACGTTAAGCAATAACGATTATCACGCGTTATTTTCAATTCAGAATCTACAATATGACGTAGACGATGTTATTGTAACAGGTGTCAAATATGTAGAAGATGAGACCGAATATATGTCAGGTCAGGACGGCTATGTGATTACTATTGACAATCAGCTATTGTCGGGCAATGCACAGGCAGGAGTCGAAGCTATTGGAAATCAATTAATCGGTTTGCGAATGCGTCCTTTCTCATGTGACGGAATTGCCAACGGATACGCCACTTTTGGCGATCCAGTTGAATTTATTGACACAAAGAATCGTGTTTTTAGATCATTTGCAACTAATGTAGAATTTGTGTTTGGTGGCTCAACATCATGGAACTGTGGCGCAAAGAGTGCTGAAGAAGATGCAAGCGAGTTTATTGGTGGACAGCAGGCAGTGGTAGAACAAGCAAAAAAAGACACAGAGAAAAAGCTATCTGCATATGACGTAAAGCTCAAACAGATGAATGAACTTGCAGCGAACACGCTGGGTTTCTTCTATACAGAGGAAGCACAAGAAGATGGTTCCGTAATTACGTACCGGCATGATAAGCCTACACTTGCTGATTCTAAAGTAATTTATAAAACAAGTGCTGATGGATTCTTCTTGTCAGTAGACGGCGGTCAGACATGGAAAGCCGGCTTTGATAGTAATGGAGATGCCGTTCTGAATATTCTCTATGCCATCGGTATTCAATCAGAATGGATTAACACGAGAGGTTTTACAGCAAAAGACAATAATGGGAATACGACATTAAGAATAGATGCCAACACAGGCGCTGTCACATTAGAGGTTGAAAACTTTACACTGAAAAGTAGAACTATTGAACAGATTGCCAAGGACGTTGTGGATGGGTCAGTTCGTAATGTGACTATCCCGAACTATTATGGCACGTATACACCAACATTGCAGAATTATCCGGCATCTGAGTGGAAAAGTGAAGAATATGAAAAGCATGACGGCTCGATATTCATGAACTTCTCTACAAGCCAGGTATATATGTTTTCTGGGACTGATGGCACTTGGCGGGAACTGGACGCTGAAAAAATTGTCAATTTTGAAAGAGTTTTTAACGCTTTAACGGATAACGGTAAGCAAGAGGGAATTTATATGCAGAACGGACATCTGTATATAAATGCTTCCTATATTAAGTCCGGCAAGATTTCAGCTGATTTAATTAGCTTGAAAAACATTAATGTTACAAACAATTCTGGAACATCAACATTTGCGATTGATAACTACGGAAATGTTACGCTCAGACCTGATACATTTGTATTAACAAATGGTGATACAATATATAGTGTTGCGGAAGACAAAGCTTCGACAGCGCTATCAAGTGCAAACAGCTATACAGATAAAGCGCTCAGTGATCTCGACATAGGAAAAATGTCCAAGCAAGAGATTATTAATGTGCTAAGCGATAACAGCAGCAATAAAGGCCTGTATCTATCAAATGGCAATGTGTACATGAATGCCGATTATATTAACACAGGCGAATTAGCAGGATGGAAAGTTGGAATTAAAAAGCTTTCAGCAAGTGGCACGTATGGAGAAGTAATACTAGATGCTTCAACTGGAGAGATCTATTCAGAGACGAATACAGGAATATATGTACCGGGGTACGGGACATTGTATGGAACGCGTATTAGAGGAATCAATCTTTATACAGGAACCGTACATGCAAGTTCAGCCTCGTTTAATAAAAGCGTTTCGGCAGACAGCGTTTCGGCGGACAGCGTTTCGGCGGACAGTGTTTCGACATCAAAAAAAGTTACAGTAGGTACGCACGTAGAAGCCAGTGGTCATTTCTATAGCATCGGAACGGGGACAGACCTTGCGGATTTAAGTGTCCGAGGGACAAAGAAGAGGATTTTTCCAACAAAAAACTATGGTACACAGGCGTTTTATTGCTACGAAATGGCATCCCCCATGTTTGGAGACATCGGAGAAGCATCCATATCAGAAGACGGCACATGTCTGATAGACATAGATGACATATTCCAAGAATCTACTAATGTAAGGATTGAATATTATGTGTTCTTGCAAAAGGAAGGAGATGGAGATTGTTGGGTAGACCAAAAAGAACAGACATATTTCACTGTAAAAGGTACTCCGGGGCTTAAATTTGCATTTGAAGTCAAAGCGCGTCAAGCTGACTATGAACACATGCGTTTTGCTGATGCAAGTGAAACAGCTTACGATAGGGCAATAGACACAGACATGCCAGAGTCAGACTACAGTAAAAGCCTTGAAATATCAGAACCCGATTACGAAAAAGAGCTTCTTAATAACAGGGAAAAAATTATTGACGAAATGGAGGAAATATCATGAAAAAAATTCTTACAAGTTTTATGAATCTCAGCACTGGAGAAGGAAGTCGCATTGCTTACACCTATTCAGAAGTAGACGAAAACACGGGAAGTATCATCAGTCAGAATAATAAAGGTAATTTCCTTGTGATGAATGACGATGTGCAGAAAAATCTTGATTCCGTAAAGGATTACATAAAAAATAATTTCCTTTCATAAGGAGGTAAGTCTAATATGGCCAATACATACACAATACAATTCCGGCGCGGTATGTACGCCGATTTTGATACGTCGAAAATTCGTCCCGGAGAGCCCGTTGCGATTCTTGGCAATGACCCGTCCGTTCCATCCGGTAAAGCCTTATACATTGCATTTGCGGCTAATGATGTAAGGCGGTTGTGTTCCATTGAAGATATTTCAGAGATGATTGATGCTGGAGAATTTGTTGGTCCGCAGGGCCCCAAAGGTGAAAAAGGAGATAAAGGTGATCCGGGAGAAAAGGGTGCGGATGGCACCGTGACATTTGAATCGCTGACACCTGAGCAGAAAGAATCACTGAGGGGCGTCTCTATCACAGCGGTTAACATTGACATAGATGGAAATTTGACAATAACATTTTCAGATGGTGATAGTGAAAATATTGGGAATATTATGGGACCTCAAGGAGTGCAAGGCCCAAAAGGTGAAAAAGGAGACGTTGGTCCGCAGGGGCCAGTTGGTCCGCAAGGCCCGCGAGGAGAAAAGGGTGAACAAGGAAATGACGGAACATCTCTTAATGTCCTTGGTACAAAAGAATCTGAGGCAGACCTCCCCCTGAGTGCAGAGAAGAACGATGCATATTTAATAGACGGAGAAATGTGGGTTTTCGACGGCACGAATTGGAACAATGCTGGCAAAATTCAGGGGCCACAGGGGCCAGTTGGTCCACAAGGCCCAAAGGGCGACCCAGGACCACAGGGTGTAAGAGGAGACCCCGGAGAAAAAGGAGAACAGGGAGTACAGGGTCTAAAAGGCGATACTGGGCCGCAAGGTGAACAAGGTCCAGTTGGTCCAAAAGGTGAGCAAGGAGATACTGGTGCGCGAGGAACCACATTCACTCCTGTTGTAGACAGCAAAGGAAACATAAGTTGGAGTAATGACGGAGGACTTGAAAACCCCCAGACAGTAAATATTACCGGGCCGCAAGGCGATACGGGTGCAAAAGGAGATACTGGACCGCAGGGAGAAAAAGGTACTACGTTCGTCCCAAATGTGGACACTGATGGGAATATAAGTTGGAGTAACACTGATGGAATTACCAATCCCGAAACAGTCAATATCAAAGGACCAAAAGGAGACAAGGGAAGTGACGCAACTGTTCCGATTGCTACAATCGAAACTCTTGGTAAGGTTAAACCTGACGGCAAGACAACATTCATAGATGAAGACGGAACACTCCACGCAAAAGGTGGTGGCACAACTGTTACTCCCAAGCCCGTAAACAACCCAACGATCGAGAACTTAAACGCATCTGTCACGATTAAATGGCAAGACCCTGAAAACACGGTAATCAGTGGTTCAACATTCTCTACATGGGCTGGTACAAAACTTGTAATGAAAGAAACAGGCTATCCTGCAAATCCAGATGACGGAACGCTTGTGGTTGATAATACAACGAGAGATAAATACAAAACAACAGGATATACCGTTACAGGGCTGACAAACGGCAAGCAATATTACTTTGCGCTGTTTCCATATTCTACCGATGGCGTGTATAACTACGATGCGGGTAATAGACTGATTGGGGAACCAGAGAGCTTCAAGATTGTCACATTTGCCGACGGAACAGACGCAGAGATTGAAAAGATAATTGAAGCGCACTACGCAGGCAAAATCAACATTGGAGATTATTGGGCGGTTGGCGACAAGAGGACAATTCATCATAACGCCATGCCTGCAACTGGCGTAAGTGAGTCACACAAGGCAAATGATTACGCTTATGTGATTATCGGAATCGAGCATGATGACTTAGTGACTGCTATCAATGGCAAGACTAAAGCTGCTATTACAATTCAGACAGAACGTATGTTGTATTTAGACACTACGACAGAATATAACGCCTCCTATGATACATCACATGAATGTGGTTATATAAACGGTTCAAGTACAAATAGTGGTGGTTGGGAAAGCTGCGCAAGACGTACGTGGTGTAATAATGTGTACAAGAAATGTTTGCCTACTTATATTCAAAATATGATGAAGCAAGTCAAGAAGTTGACATCTGTAGGAAGCCGAAGCAATACGATTAAAGTCTCAAATGACTATGTATTTTTGCCTTCTGAAATTGAGGTTTTTGGCAGTATAAAGTATTCTTTCACAGGCGAGGGAGAGCAGTATCAGTACTTTAAGAACGCAACTGCTAATATGTATAAGAAACCGTACTTTAGCAGCAATTTCGTGTCTGGCCGCTATTGGGAACGTTCGCCTTACTTCAGCAGCGAAAAAGGCTTCTGCCATATGGACATGAACGGGAAAACGTACTACAGCGACGTTAGCTACGCTCTTGGCATTTCCCCCTGTTTATGCATGTAAAATCCTAGCAAACCTCATCTACTGCTGCAAGGCGGTTAAAAGGATTTGCGACAAACACAATTTCCCCGTCAAGCCGAGAGAAACTGAATATTCATGAATAGTATCAAACAATCGGGAAAGTAAATCAATGAATTATTTATAGCTGAATAGCTAAGAACAGGAGGTGTATATGGACAAAAAGGAAATTGCAAATATCTACAAAGCTATCAATCGAGTTTCAAACAGGCTGAATGAGATGTCTGAGAAGTTAGATGTTGTGATGCAAATGCTTAATGCAGAATCTAATCGTAAAATTCTGATTAATGGTGATGGTATTGACGGTCTGGCTGAACTTGTATCAACGCATGATTCGGCACTTGATGAACTGGCTACTTTAGTTGCAACAATCAGAGGTGAGAATAATGGTTAAATTTTACGAAGAAAGAGTTATTAATGAATTGAAAAAATGGACAGATGTTCCCGAGTTGTGGAATAAGAAGGTAATTGAAAGGCTTCAAAAGGATGGCTATGTACTGAATGAGGACGGGACAGTAACAGAATCAAAACCAGGGATAGTGAAATAAAATACGTGCAAGGGAGAAAATATGGAAATTAAAGGAATTGACGTATCATCTTATCAGAGTAAGCCAGACTGGGCGAAAGTATCGAATTCTGAAATTAAGTTTGCAATATTGAGAATCCATCAAAAATCTGGAACTGATTCCTCTTTTGAGCATAACTACAAAGGATGCAAGTCAAATGGAATCCTTGTCGGCGGATATAAATACAGTTACGCTCTGACACCGGCACAGGCAATTGATGAAGCTGAGAGCGTAATTTCTGTTCTTGGCGGACGCGGAATGGACTTTCCAATCTTCTACGACCTTGAATGGAGTCAGCAGAGAAACCTTGGAAAACAGGCGATTGAGAATATTGCAGTAGCATTTCTGACCAGAATCAAAAAAGCCGGTTATAAGGTCGGTATCTACTGCAATCTTGATTGGTACAATAACGTTCTGTCAGACACCCTGAAAAAGTACGATTGCTGGATTGCTCGTTATCCGGCTAGTGATAATGGCTCTGTACAGGAAAGATTGCGTCCATCTGTTGGTGTAGGCTGGCAGTATTCCAGTAGAGGAAAAGTATCCGGCATTAGTGGTAACGTTGACATGGATGTATTCTATAAGGATTACAAAGAGGAGGTTTCTGCAATGGATAAAGCTATTGAAAAAGTGATTCTCATTGCAAAAAATGAGATTGGATACCTTGAAAAGAAGAGCAATAGTCAGCTCGACAGTAAGACTGCAAACGCCGGTTCGAACAACTATACGAAGTATTGGCGAGACATTAAGCCATCATATCAAGGACAGCCTTGGTGCGCAGCATTCGTGAGTTGGTGTTTTATGGAAGCATTCGGACAGGAAAAAGCAAAAAAACTGTTGAAGCACTGGCCCTATGTTTACTGCCCAACACTTGGTAATCTGTTTACAAGGAACGCTAATCCAAAGATCGGTGATATTGTAATTTTTTATCATAATGGAACTTTCACCCATACCGGCATCGTAACGGCTGTAATCGGAGACAGGTTCTATACCATCGAGGGAAATACTTCTGGCGCATCTGGAATTATTGCAAATGGCGGCGGTGTCTGCGCAAAGAGTTATCTTAACAGCCAGATGCCCGGAACTAAGTTCTGTACACCAGATTATAGTATTGCATCTGTACCCGCAAAATCTGAAAATGCATTGCCTAATACCGCACAAGCAGGAGAGAAATATATGTTTAATCCAGAAACAGTAAAAGCAGGAGACAAAAATACATCTGTGCTTCTCTTACAGGAAATATTAAGAGCCAGAGGCTTTAAAGGCAAAAACGGCAAAGCCCTGAAACTTACATGGACAGCAGATGCAAACACGATTTACGCTCTGAAAGCTTATCAAGAATCTAGGAAAGATGTTCTGGAAGTGGACGGAGTCTGTGGACCCGTCACATGGAAAGATTTGATTGCCATATAAAAACATCCCGGGGTTAATTCCCCGGGAACTTTATTTATAAACATATTTTGTATCATTTCGGAAGTTTTAGACTGTTATCGTTAGTCACACGTTAGTCACAAATAAAAATATTGTTTCCTAATATAATAGTGCCAAAAACACTGTATTTACAGGCATTTGCGCAATTTTCTAAATTCTATTTGTTAGTCACAATCAATAAAATTAGAATAATGAAAATGAAATGAAGGAAATCCTTGCAAAATCGCTGAAAACGTTGATTTTAATAGGGTTTCCGGCATTTCGATAATGATATTTCGGTTGTTTTAGAAAGATTAAAATGGATTCCGTTAGTCACAGTTAGTCACAAATGGAACTTTTATCTTTTCTATTTCTGTCCGGAGTTCTTCCAGTGTTCTGTGGCCGTACACAGCGTTTGTAACATCTCCACCAAAAGAGTGGCCGAGCATTCGCTTTCGGTCATTCTCCCGGACACCGTATTTTTCACACAGCGCAGAAAAGGTATGTCGACAATCGTGCGGCGTGTGTTTCGGATTTCCGACTATTCCCAAACGTTCCAGTGTAGGATAGAACAACGCTTTTCTATGGTGTTGCTGAGTATATACACATAGTTTTCCATCTTGTGCCAGCACTTTCTGTTCAGCAAAATGGTATATGGCAGGATGTATCGGGACGATTCTGTTTTTACCCGCTTTTGTTTTGATTCCACCTTGAAAATATTTCTCTTCCAGGTTGGTTGTAAGTTTTAACACTTCACCGATTCTCCAACCAGAATAGCACATAATAAGAATGAGCTGCACTTCTGGATCGTTGGCATTATCCCATAAAGTTTGTAGTTCCTGATCAGAAAATGGCGTTCCATGTTCGGTGTCGTTATCAGCGTTGACATGGACATATAATGCCTTATTTTCCGTTACAATTTCTGAGTAAACTGCATATTTGTACATCTGCTTGAACAGAGTCAAAATAGCCATCTGGCTTTGCTTTTTCAGCTTACAATCATCAATAACCTTTTGCATATCAGGAGCCTTTAAATCTTCGAATATGCGATTGTGCAGAACAGTACAGTTCGTATAAGCTGTCCGGTATGCTTCCTTTGAGCTGTACGACAGTTTTGTCCCCTCTGGGAACTTCCACGCATAAAACTGTTTATATACCTCTGAGAACGTCAATTTCTTGATTTCCGGGTGCTTATCCTCTACACCCTTGATTGTATTGTAGTCGGCAATCAAGCGGTTCACAAGGGCGTCTATGTCCATTGTAGGGGACACCTCAAGAGTCCGTTCCATGCCGGGTTGGTACGTGCCAGCTTTGTAAGCTGTCAGGACAGTGAAGCCTTTTATCCAGTCATCTACATAGCAGATTGCCGGCGGACGGACAAGAGCACCAAAATCATCCTTGAATGCTGGTGGATGCACCGCAAAGCAGTTTCTCCGATTCTTGCCAAGGTAACGGATGCTGCCGAAACTATTTGGAAGTTTCGGATATTTCTTTCTTTTCTTCGACATTTTATTCCTCTTTTCTTTAAACGGTTGTTTGAGTATAAAAATAACAGCCGAACAAATTTTCTGTCTTGTTCGACTGCTCCGAAGATGATACAATATGTTTTGCCAGAATATAGCATCTCTCCGGAGATGTATAAACGCCGTCTCGGTACGCCAATGCCGGGGCGGTTTTTTTATTTAATTATGTGATTTCCAATTTACTCTCATTACAATTCCTACAATCCAATAAATTCCACCAGTGAAGATTCCTAAAATAAAAATCCAAAACCAACTTAAATACCATGGTATTTTCCGTTTTATATACGGCGCACCTGAACTTGCTGCTGAGGACGCAGAGGAAGATGCAGAATTGTTAATGATGATGTCTCTGTTGTTAGAAGTCAACTGCTCTACTTGTTTTCCACACTTAGGACACACTACACAGTCGCCGTCAATAAGTTCTCCGCAGTGCTTACAATATTTTTTCTTTTCATTCATAATAAACACCCTCCTGATATGTTTTCGCCACACTTCGCACTTTTTATGCGGATTATGTATTTTGTACCGCTGATTTTGCAATATTATGTAAAGTACGGTTATTCGTGGTATTTTTATTTTATCATTTTAAGAGCATATTGTAAAGATTTAGAACGAAATAGAGTGATTTAGATGAAAAAGAAATGTTTTTTTCTATAAAATAGTGAGAGTTCATGTATATCATTGGCAGTTGCCAAGAGTCGGAATAGATGGTATAATAGCAAAACGAACTAATGTTCGGTTCTATTTCCCACGGCCGGACATATACTGTAGCGTAGGTGGTAGTTGTGATAGGGAGGGTTATTATGGATTATAAGAAAGAGATTATTGAACTAATAGAAAATATACATAGCGAAAAATTTATGAAGTTTTTATACAACATGATTATTTCGTTCAAGAAACAATGGGGGTATTAAGAAAGCAGGGAATTAATCCCTGCCTTTTTTATGAAGAAATTCAATCATGTCGAAAACGCTTTTCTTATCAGATTCGCTTAATTCAATCAGCAACTTAACATGTTCAACGATGTTCGGATTTGACATCATCTTTGGAATAAAATCCGTGTTTGTTTCCAAATTCTCTTCCCATCCCATTAGGTAAGCGGGCGTTGTGCTAAGTGCTTTCGCTAACTTATCTATGTATTCAGCAGGAACTTTATCAATATCACCCTTTTCATATCTAAATATAGTTGATCTTGAAACTCCTAATTTCTCAGCCAACTCATCAGCACTCATATTAAGCTGTTTTCTTCTTTTTTTCATTTGTTCACCAGTTTCCGACATTTTCCACACCTCCTTTCCTTGAAATTATAATACCACAAGTGATGCAAATATGCAACAAAAATAATTGCAAAAATGCGATTTTTAGTATTGACAAATGCGACTGCAAGAGGTAATATATAATCACAAAGTCGCAATAATGCTACTGGAAAGGAGGTAAAACTTGTGATTGTAAATATAGCAAGACTTAAAGGTAAAATTGTTGAGCATGGAAATACGCAAGAAGCTGTTGCAAGCGCAATTGGTATGGACAGAAGTACTTTTTACCGCAAGCTGAAAGACGGCGGCGAGAAGTTTACAATCGGTGAAATTCACGGAATTGTAAACGCAGTTCCTTTAAGTAGGGATGAAGCAATAGACATTTTTTTTACACAGCAGTCGCAATAATGCTACCGGAAAGGAGAATAAATGGATGCATTACAATTTAACAAAGCCGTCAGTCAACACTGCAAAGAATCTGGTGGAGACTGTTGCAAATGTGACCTACGGCTTTACTGTTACCTATCGCCAAGTGAGCGACCAGATGAGTTAGTGAGCCTGGTTATTGATTTTTTGCATAACCACATTGAAAACCATGATCATTATACCCATCACAGTGCGGCTTCATTTCCGTGTATTGATGATATGGACATGAGCACCGCAGTAGGTGGCGACC
>OODJ01000671.1_pt1 | contig 32439 bp, 32 predicted proteins | sample 1671611 | NCBI WGS metagenome assembly OODJ01 (sample SAMN06348174, study PRJEB24527) | human gut metagenome | biome: human gut; feature: ankylosing spondylitis patient; material: feces | host: Homo sapiens | place: China | collected 2015-10 | reverse complement strand
GTAGTGCCGTCGGCACCGGTGCCATCCTCAACGTTGATTACCAGAGTACGTTTCATAATTTCCTGATTGATTACTGCCATAGATTAAAACTCCTTTCGATGATAAAAAAATGTGGATTGTAGCAAAGAGGCTCCCATTGGGGGGAGCTGTCGCCGTAGGCGACTGAGAGGGGACTTTTACGCCGCCGCAAGGTGCGTCAGCATAGGATCTTCAGGCAGCTGCAGCAGCTGAGCTGCAAGCATCATCTTGCTGTACGCTTTAGCCTTTTTACGCAGCACCACACCACCGGGGCACAGGTTCTGGGTGTCCGGCAGGTCGGTGAGTCGGTACAAATCCCAACGCATATCTGATGGATGCTTAGCTGGACCATAGTCGTCCTGATCGGCAACCTCAGCATGGGTTCTTACTGTGTCATACGAAATTTCAAGCTCCAGCTCCCGGCACAGAATAGCAATAACAATCGCCATCTGTTCAATCTGCAGCGCAGTTGGGGGACATAACCCCTTATAATCCGGGATGCTTTGATAATTAAGAACAGCGTCATAGGCACAGCAGAGGGTGATACCAACGGCACCGGTGTTGCGATGCCAGGTGTGCTCTTTACGATCATGCAGCGTTCTGCAGGTGAGGTAAATTTCGCCATGCTCATCAATGTTGATGTGGTAATCGTCAAAGACCTGACCATATTGGCAGCCGGTCCAGTGCAAAAATAAGTGCTTGATGCTGCCTTTGGCCTCAGCGGCCACAACGCGCAGCTCTTCATGATTAATCTTGCGGGGATTTGTTACTAACATGTAAAAAGCTCCTTTGTGTTTTTCTCCCGATGCTTACTTGCTTATCCGGAATCAGCTTTTGGCAAGAGGCGGGAGTGGGGTGTTTTTGCCTCTCACTATACTAATGACATTTTTTGCCATTTTACTCACCCCCTAAAGCAAAAAAATTAAAAAATATTTTTCTAAAAAATTTTGCACTGATGGGTGAGTAAATTGGCATTTTTTGTCATTAGTATAATGAGTTTTCTTTTTTCTCTCTTTCTTTTTTATAATTTTTTCTTTCTGTCTTTATTTCTTTTGCCATGATCATAACTACTAGCGTAGCTAGTAGTATCCTTGTACTTTAGAGTACTACCTAAAGGATAGACCTAAAGTATGGTAGTAGTATAGCCTAAGGCAGATGGCCTGTTTTTAGACTGAGAAGCTTAAAAAACCTTAATTCCAGACAAAAATAGCAAGCCAAAACCCTAATCCTTGACAAAAAGAAAAGGCGCAAGCCCCACTTCCTTGACAGTACTTTCTTTTTAGCAGCACCGCAATATAAAAAGCGTTCTACCCAAGGTAGGGCAGAACGCTAAGGTTTAAGCAATTAATTTTTTTAATTTACTTAGTCCATTCGCACGATGCTTAAATGCAGTTTTACTGCTGCAGGCATACTTTTTACAGAAAGTCTTGCAATCAATATCATTCAGAACAAGCTCATTAACAGCATTAGTCTGTTCTTTACTAAGCTTTGCGGCAGAGAAAAGCTGTTTCAGCTCAATTTGTTCGAAAGAATCATAGTTGTCAGCAACATCGTTCAGTCGACTAGTAGTGTTATCATTCTCTGCATCCAGATAATAATAATCATTGACAGACTTACTGCGACTAATCTTCTGCATAAGTCCAAAATGGACATGGTACTGCAAAAGTCCTGGCAGATGCCCATAATCGTGACCATCATACTTTTTGATTTGCTCTAAAAAGATTAACCAAGCAGTGTTGACAGAGTCTTCGCCTAAGGCTTCACGGATTCCGTAGCGATAGGCTTCTTTGTAGATTAAGGGTTTAAAGGATGTACATAATTGTTCAATCGCTTGGCTGTTGCCATCTTGGGCGCTGGTAACAAGCTCCCTAAGTTCTGTGAGAGTGAAGGTGTACTTTTTGTTCCGGCAGGCATGCTGCGCGGTGCCTTCCGGCAAGCAGCAGATTGTCTGCTCTGTACCGTCGGGCAAGCAGGAAAGCTCCTGCTCAGTGTCTTCTTGCATTTCACATTTTTGTTTGGTTATTTTTTCCAGGTCCTTTCTGTGGCGGTCGCAATGCCGCGTATGACAGAATTCTGTACTGTACTACATCAAGCTTGATGGGGTTATTATAGCACAGAAAATTAGGAATTTTTAAATAAAGGCAGGATTCTGCCGCTCCGGACGAGGACGCTCATTTTTGTAATACGCTATATGCAGCAAGCTTGCAGGAGGCGTTAGCATGGATGAAGAAAGAACGTTGATGGCACAGCTTATCGGCGAGTACATTGTATCGACTCGTCGGGATAAGCATATCAGGCAGTATGCTTTGGCAGCAAGGGCGGACATTCCCCAGAGGACGTTGCGCACGCTGGAAAAGGGCGAGGTTGATATTTCTGTTTATCAGCTGAGCAGGATAGTGCGGGCGCTGGACGAGGATATGCAAAGCTTTTGGGAAGAGCTGCAAAAGGACATGAAGGTCAGAGAGTAGACTGCCGCGGGTGGCTGCCGTTGCTTGTAGAAAAGGATAGAAATTGTTAAATAGAATCAAGTACATGAAAAATTTTCAAAAACCCTCCTGCGAAGTCTTGCGGGGGGGTACATTTATGCTATAATTTTCTACTAAGGACGGCAGGCCCCCAAATTTACAACGTTTTATTAAAAATTAAGCTTGGAGTGCTTTTGAGCATTTATTTACTCTGCAAGAGATTTTTGCCTGTTGTATGAGTGATTTTTGGATATTTAAGGATCAAGGAGCAGGTCCTTGGCGGCTTGCGGTGTGGAGAATTTTTTTATTGTAGCCCAAATCAAGGGCTGGAAGGAGAGAAAGTATGAAAAAGAAAATTTTTATGAGTGCAGCGAAAAAGGCACGTATTGCTTTGGCTGTTATGGCGGTGTGTGGTTTTACCTTGGCAGGGACGCAGAATGCATTTGCAGAAAATGTTACTATTGATGATAAGAAAAATATCATTTGCGGTGAAGGGGCAACGGCAAGTAGGAATGAACTTCAAAAAGATGATGGAACGAATATTGTTGTTATAGGTAATAACGCAACAGGTATTGGATCTGAGACTATTGCCATTGGTTATAAAGCCAAGGCTGAGGGCGAATATAGTATCGCATTTGGTAGTAGTGCTTATGCGTTCTACGGCGGTGTATCAATAGGAGATCTATCTGAGACAACCTATGGTGCTGTTGCAATTGGATTAAGAGCTAAAGGATCAGGTAGAGATAGCGTTGCAATAGGTCAAGATGCTAAGGCGGAAGGTCGAGATAGTTTAGCTATCTCATATAGTTCTAGCGCTACTGGTCAGAAATCAGTTGCATTAGGGTATCAGGCTAAGGCGGCTGGTGAAACATCAATTGCGATTGGATATAGATCTTCTGCAGAGGCTAAAGGTTCATTTGCACTTGGCTCAAATTCTTCGGTAACCAAGGAAAATTCTGTTGCTATTGGTACAGGATCTGTGGCAAACCGAGATAATAGTGTTTCTGTAGGATCGGGAGGAAGCGAATATTATGGTCCGCAATACAGACAAATTATAAATGTTGCATATGGAACAAGTAAAAATGATGCTGTGACATATGGTCAAATCTTAAGAGATACCTGGTCTACGATTAAAATTGATGATGATGGTAATGGAAGCACAAAACTAACAAAAAATGATGGAACTCAAGGCCCGACAATTAATGTTGATGCTTCTGGTTTGAATAAGAAGATAACGAGAAATACGAATTCAATTACTGCTGTAGATAACAAAATCGGCAGCCTGAGCGCAGACGGCAATTACATTAAGAAAGCTAATAATGTATCTCAAAACCTTTCGGTTTTAGATAACAAGGTAAAGACAAACGAAGGTGCAATCACTGCAGTAGATAACAAAATTGGCAGCCTGAGTGCAGACGGCAATTACATCAAGAAAGCGAATAATGTATCTGCTAATCTTGTCGAATTAGACAATCAGGTGAATGCTAACGCAACTGCTATCACAAACAAAGCAAACTTAGACCTGTCTAACATTAACGCAGCAGGCGAGAATGTAATTAAGAATCTTGCAGGAAATAAAGCAGGCGAAATTGTTGATGTAAAGCTGGGTGCAATTACCTCTACGCACTATGTAAATGCGGGTAATACCGTAAACGCTAACATCTCTGCACTGGATACCCAGTTGAACAAGGTGGAAAACAAAATTGGCACGATGACTGATGGCAACTACATTAGTGCAGGAAATACCGTAGCAGGCAACCTTTCTGCTTTGGATAACCAGCTGAAGGCAAATGCTGATGCCATCAATACTAAGGCTGACAAAGACCTGTCCAACATTACCGACGCAGGCAAGAACGTAATTAAGGATCTTGCAGGAAATAAAGCAGGCGAAATTGTTGATACTAAGCTGGGAGATATTACATCTGAAAACTATGTAAACAAAACTAATACCGTAAATGCTAACATTTCTAAGCTGGATGAGCAGGTGAAGGCGAATGCCGATGCCATTAACACTAAGGCAGACAAAGACCTGTCCAACATTACCGACGCTGGCAAGAATGTGATTAAGGATCTGGCAAGTGTTAAAGCAGGCGAGGTTGTTGATGCTAAGCTGGGCGATATTACTTCTAACAACTATGTAAATGCAGGCAACACCGTGAATGCCAATATTTCTGCGCTGGATAAGCAGATGAAAGTAAATACCGACAACATCGGCGATACCGGCAAGCTGACCACCGCAGGCTTAGGCTCTAACCTGTCTGATGCCGTAGTGAATGTGAACAACAAGGTTGGCACTGCTGATGAGCTGAAGGCGTTGAAGGACGCAGGCTTGGGCGATAATCTTGCACAGGCAACTGCTGCTGTTAACAAAAAGGCAGATAAAAACGCCGAGGATATTAAGACCGTCAACGGTCGCGTAGACGAGCTGGGCGGCAGAGTGGATACCCTTGGTGGCGCAGTGAGCAAGCTGGACACGAAGGTGAACAAGGTTGGCGCTGGTGCGGCAGCTCTGGCAGCTTTGCATCCGATGGACTTCGACTCTGATAACAAGCTGACCTTCGCAGCAGGCGTGGGCAACTATCGTGGTGCGAACGCTGCTGCAATCGGTGCGTTCTATCGTCCGAGCGAGCAGGTTATGTTCAGCATCTCTGGCAACATGGGCAACGGCGAGAACATGGTGAACGCAGGCGTAAGCTTTGCGCTCGACCGTCCGAGCAAAACGCCGACCACGAAGGCCGCTTTGGTGAAGACCGTAGCAGCGCAGAATGAGCAGATTGCAGCGTTGAGTGAGACTGTGGCTGAGCAAAATGAAAAGATTGCAAGACTTGAGGCTATGGTGGAGAAGCTGGCGGCTAAGCAGAACGCTTAATGTTGAGTAAAAATTAAAGACTAAAGATCTGCGGCTTTACGAAAGTAAGGCTGCAGGTCTTTTTTTTACGTGCAGCTAGGCGTACTGCCTTTTTCTTGTAGTTGCTCCTGCCTGCCTGTATGAGTTATAATATATCTCGGAGGGAATTATGGAGATTAATACTTTTATTGATAAATTACAAAGCTATCACAGCGAGCAGGTTTTTAATCCCTGGCGTGATTTTGATACAAGCTGTGATGTAGGTCCGCAGGCTCCCGTTATCCGCAGTGCCAATCTGCGCCGTTATCTGGAGCTGCGTCCCGATGCACATTATTTGTTTATTGCCGAGGCCTTGGGCTATCAGGGCGGTCATTTCAGCGGTATTGCAATTACTTCGGAGCGTATTCTGCTGGGCCATCATCCCGATGTAGAGCCTAAAAGCGTATTGGGCGAATGGGATTACCGCCGCACGAGTGATGAAAAAAGCACGATGCTGAACAATACGCAGCGCCTGAAGGGCTTTAACGAGCCTACGGATACTGTTGTCTGGAACGCGCTGAACAGCCATGGCCTTGCGTCCTTTGATGTTATTCTTTGGAATATTTTTCCGTTTCATCCGTATAAAGCAGGCAATCTGCTGACTAACCGTACGCCCTCACCGAGCGAGCTTGATGCAGGCATTGAGTACGCGCGGATGCTGCTGGAGCTGCGTCCGGGGATGAAAATTGTCGCAATAGGTCAGAAGGCGGCGACAACGCTGTCGCGTTACGGCGTTGAATGTATGGCTGTGCCGCATCCTTCTATGGGCGGTGCCAACCGCTTCCGTGCGGCAGTGGCGCAGCTGTTAGGCGGTGAGGCATAATGGGACTGGAAGCTGCTCCTTTAAGCCGTGAGCAGACCTTGCATATTGCTCTTGGCATGGGCAAGGCACTTTTGAAAAACGGTGCGGAAACCTCCCGAGTAGAGGATACTATTTCCCGCTTCTGTCATACGCACGGCTATCACGATATTCATGTTTTTGTTACGCCGACGGTTATTATTTTAGGCGATGAGGAAAGCGAGGGTGCTACGATTATCAGCCGCATCCGTTATCGCAGCACTAATTTGAGCGTTATCAGCGCTGTGAACGATTTTTCCTATAATCTGAAACGCTGGCCGCTGAATTACAAAGAAACGTTGGAGTATCTGGATGAACTGCGTCATAAGGCACCGCCCTATGGCGAATGGCGTGTCTGCATGGCTTCGGCAATCAGCTCGGCAGCCTTTTCGGCGATGTTGGGAGGCAACAGCCATGACTTTATTGCGGCCTTTATTACCGGCGGCCTTTCCATGGTGCTGTTAAAGCAGCTGGGCGGTTATCGCCCCAGTGCCTTTTGGGAAAATGCGCTTTCCGGTGCGGCAATCGGCGCTTTGGCTATTTTTTGCTGTGAGATGGACGGCGAATGCACGCGTACCAATATCATCGTAGGTGCGCTGATGCCGTTCCTGCCGGGTGTAGCCTTTACCAACGGTTTGCGCGATTATATGGCAGGCGATTTGATTTCCGGCAATTCGCGTATCGCCGAGGCGATGCTCTTTGCTACATCCATTGCGATTGGCCTGGCATTCAGCCTGCTTGTATGGTATCACTGGGGGTGGAAGCTATGGGCATAAATTATTTTACAGCCTTTGGCTTTGCGTTTATCGCTACGGCTGCCTTCGGTATTCTGTTTCAGGCACCGCGCAAAAGTTTGCCTATCAGCGGCGTTATAGGTGCGGTAGGCTGGGTAGTTTATTGCTATATCCGCAAGGATTTAGCGTATGATTCTTTTTATGCCATGTTTTTTGCCACGGTTGCGCTTTCGCTTTTGAGCGAGCTGGCGGCGCGCATCTTTAAGCAGCCGGTAACGATTTTTGTTATTCCCGGTATTATCCCGATTGTGCCGGGACTCGGCATGTATCGCGGTATGGCGGCGATTATAGAAAATAATTACGACACGGGCATGAACATTCTCATAACCACCGGCATGGATGCCAGTGCTATTGCCTTGGGAATGATGCTTATGACGAGCGTGTTCCGTGTAATTAAGATAAGCAAGGATCATGAACGCTTGCTGCAGCTGTTGCATAAGGAAAATAAAGAATAGATTTGTTTACAGTGAGTGAGGGAAAGAAAATATGAGTTTAGCAGAACTGTTGCTGTTGGCGGTTGGCCTGGCGATGGATGCCTTTGCCGTTTCCGTTTGCGGCAGTATGGTGCTGACACCGGATAACAGACTACGCGGAGCTTTGCGCTTCGGCAGCTGGTTCGGAGCATTTCAGTTTTTGATGCCGGTGCTGGGCTATTACAGCGCTGTATCCTTCCGTGATTATATTACGGAATATGATCATTGGCTTGCCTTTTTCTTATTGCTTTATCTGGGAATCAACATGATTCGTGAAGCAAACGAGGCCTGTCATGTCAAAAAAGATTATAGCGTGAAGGAGATGGCGGTGCTGGCGATTGCCACCAGTATTGATGCTCTGGCAGTTGGTATCAGCCTAGCCTTTTTGAATACCGATATCTGGTCCGCTTCCATACTGATTGGCGTGGTGACCTTTGCTATCGCAGCCTTTGGCGGTCTGGCTGGCTTTAAGCTGGGAGCTATGGCCGGCAAGAGAGCTGACGTGGCCGGCGGCTTGGTGCTGATTTTTATCGGTATCAAAATTTTGCTGGAACATACCGGAATAATTTAAGAAATAAAAGTTTAGCGGATTTGCTGCCCCTTTAGGCACGCTGAGCTTGAATTTATATTATTGAAAGGAAGATAAATATGACGCAAGTAAATAAGGAGCGTATGCTCGCAGAATTTAAGGAAATTGTTGCCCTGCCTTGTCACAGCCTGCAGGAGCGTCCTGTATTCGAACTGCTCAAAGGCAAATTAGAGTCTCTCGGCTTTACGGTGGAAGAGGATGACGCCGGTGAAAAGCTGGGTGGCAACTGTGGTAATCTGTGGGCATTTTTGCCTGCCAGCGCAGGAGTTGAAGGTGCGGTGCGCGTGCTGCTTTCTGCACATATGGACGGTGTTGAGCCCTGCGGCGGCACTACCGTTATCCAAAAGGACGGCGTTTTATACAGCGACGGCACCACTATTCTCGGCGGTGACGATAAATCCGGCGTTGAGGGTATTTTAGAGGGTATTCGTCTGCTGCTGGAGGAAGGCGCTCCGCATGGTGATATCCAGATTCTCTTCACTGTTTGCGAGGAGGGCGGCGTTAACGGCTCCCGTTGCCTCGACCGCTCCAAGCTGCGTTCCGACGTTGGCTATGCACTGGATGGTGAAGGCGCTCCGGGCGAGATTGTTGTCGGCGCTCCCGGCCAGAAGAAATATAAAATCGACATTATCGGCAGAACCGCGCATGGCGGACTGGAGCCGGAAAAGGGCATTAACTCCATTATGATTGCTGCCAAGGCTCTTGCCGATGTTAAACGTTATGGCCGTATTGATGAGGAAACTACCTGCAATATCGGCATTATCGGCGGCGGTAAGGCAACCAATATTGTGCCTGATCTGGTAACGATTGAGGGTGATGCGCGCAGCCGTAACAAGGAAAAGCTGGAGGCTATCTGCAAGGAAATCGTAGAAACTATTGCAACAAGTGCCGAAAAATATGGCGCTAAGGCAGAAGTATTTGTGGATAACAAGTATGATTCTTTTGCTGTTGCGGATGACAGCGATGTTGTGACGCTGGCAAAGGCTGCCTGCGCAATGCATGGCTTTACTCCGGATATTACGGTTACCGGCGGCGGCAGTGATGCCAACTTCCTGAATGCTTACGGACTGCCCAGCGTAATTTTGGGCACAGGCATGGCTAATGTGCATACTGTTGACGAATACATCAAGGAAGAGGATTTGTACAATTCTGCGCTGATGGTACATGGTATTCTGAAGGCTGCGGTAAAATAAAAAAATCAAACGCTGTATATAGCAAAAGGCCTGCATGTGCAAAAAGCATGCAGGCCTTTTCTTATGAAATTTGACCGGATAGCCGAATTAAGGTATAATTTAGCTATACGAAGGAGGTGCGATTATGCCAAAAATTACTTCCAGCGCAGATTTGCGCAACAACTATAACGAGATTTCTAATTTCTGCCATCAGTATAAGGAGCCGGTTTTTATTACCAAAAACGGCAAGGGCGATTTGGCTGTCATGAGCATTGAAGCCTACGAGGAGCTGACTGCAAGGTTTGAGTTGTATGGTGCGTTGAAGCAAGGTTTAGATGATATTGAGGCGGGGAGAGTAGTTTCCGCAGAAGATGCTAAAGAGATGTTCAGAAAGAAATATCCTGGAGCAAATATATGATGACGTACAAGATAATTTATACGCAAAAAGCATTGGCAGATTTAGATGCTGTCGCTAGTTATATAAAGCTCAAGTTGTGTAATATCTCTGCGTCAGATCGTATAGTAGAGAATTTTTTCGGCGAAGGAGATAGCCTTGCTTCTTTTCCGACTCGTTATCCCTTATGTAACGACGCATTTTTGCGTGCGTGGGGAATCCGCTTCGTGCCCGTGAAAAATTATCTGCTGTTTTATGTCATGCGCGAAGATGAAAGTGCTGTTTATGTAATTCGTTTTCTGTATGCTAAGCGTGCTTGGCAAAATATTTTGCGCGCGTATGTCAAAAAAGAAGGCGGCGGATTTATGCCTGTTTTTACAACACATTACATTCAGGAAGATGTGGAAAAGTATGGGAAGTGATATATTAATATAATGGGGGTGCGCTGATACCAAAAATTACTTCAAATGCAGATTTGTATAACAGTGATTATGAAGAATTAACAGCACGTTTTGAATTGTATGAGGTGCTAAAACAAGGATTGGATGATATTGAGGCGGGGAGAACGATACCTGCTGATGAGTTTTTGGCTGAATTAGAAGCAAGAAATTCAGGCAGTAAGAAGTGAAAAGGTGACAAATACTGATAAAAAATTAATATTGTTTGAATTTGGTCTGTATACTTATGGGGATGCAGACCTTTTTTTGGTATAACCATGAAGTGTTTGCAAATTTAAGTCCATTTATTATGTACGTGCGATTGACGGGGGGGGACAGCGTAGTATAATGAAAATAAGAAGTAAAATTATTTAGCTTGTGGTAAAGTTTTATGAAAGGGTGCGTTCTTATGAGTCGAGGAGATGCGTTGGATGTAGTATTGAACAAAATCCATAATATTGAGGATTGGAAATCTTTGGTAGATATTTGTGATTGTGCTTATAAAATAAAGCCAGAAGAGCTTTCCCATGTTGGTTTAGTAAAAAATTTCAATCAAGAAATACGTAGCAATTATGGACATACATTTTTGAATATGTTTAGAGACGAATATGAACCTGATTATGAGGAAATAGTAAGAGAAACTGCAATTAAACTGAAAATTAAAAGTGTACCAGATAAACTAAATTCTATATTTGATGTAGAATGTGCGGAACGTCTGATTGTAGGCAAAATTTTAGAAGAAGTGAAAGCTTCTATTATAAAAAAAGAAGGCTATGCAGCTTGGGAAAAAATTGAAGCTGATGCCAAAGAGCATATGGAAAAGTTATATCGTGAAGGTAAAATCAGTACTATTGATTACACACAATATATAAAAATAGCTGGGAAGGGAGGTCTGATAGCTTTAATTATAGCAGGAAAAATGTCTGGCTTCATAGTTTATATGTTAGCTAATCAGTTGTTTTTTGCGGTTGCTCGTTCTTTAGGTATTAGCATTGGTGTGGCTGTTGCTGGACCTATTATAGGTAGAACTATATCTATTTTTCTTGGACCGGTTGGATGGGTTCTTTCAGGATTGTGGTTGCTTTCAGATTTAGGATCAACAAATTGGAAAAAGACAATAGGTACAGTGTTGTTTATCGCTATTTTGAGGCAACAGCAAAAATATGCTGAAATGGGTTTGATTTGTGATAAATAGAAAAGGAGTTGAGTTTATGGTTCCGAACGATTATAACGTAAATAGTGAAGAAATTAGTAAACACGCAAGTGAGTATAAGGAAGAAGCTTTTTTCGACAAAGTAAAAAAATATGCAAAAGCTATTGGAGCGGAACTATTACTTAAAGCTTTTCAACTTTATTACGTTTTACAAAAGCCGGAATTACCTCCAAAAGTTAAAGCTATTATTATGGGTGCTTTGGCTTATCTAGTTTTGCCGATAGATTTGGTACCTGATATTATTCCGGGGATTGGATATGTTGATGATCTTGCGGTAGTAGGTTTTGCTTTGCTACAAGCTATGCCGTATATTGATGATGAGGTAACTCGTAAAGCTAATGAAAGTATAAAAAATATTTTTGGATAAATTTTGTACTACCACAAAAAAGCAGACTCCCTCGTGCAATAGCACGCCAGAGTCTGCTAATTTTTTACCCTTTTACTCTTCTAACTTCTCTACTTCCTGCTCTTCTTCTGCCAACTGCACCTTCAGCTCTACGCCGAAGGTCTTTTTGAACCATGACAGATGCTCCTGAATCTGATGCATTTCAATACTGGGAATACCTTGAGCATAGAGCTTTAAGGTAGCATTCTTTTTGCTGATGCTCGGTTCAATAACATGAATCTGGGATGTTTCCGTATAATCGAGGCTTTCAGCTAATGCCAGCAGCAGTGCCAGCTTGTTGATTGTTTTCCAGTTGGCGTCGCTAAGCAGTTCTTTGTAGAAGCGGTCTTTGAAATAGTTTTTGGAAACACCGTTGTGCCAGCCGGCGATAGCTGCCGTGATGACCTGCTCTTTGTGCGTCAGACCAAAGAGCTTGGCATTTAAAATCATATAGGCACTGTGACGTGCGTGACTGTAGAAGTTGATGGTGATGCCGATGTCATGCAGCAGCGCAGCGGTTTCCAGCAGGCGGCGGTAATTTTTGCGTAAGCCGTGCAGCTCGCTCCAGCCGTCAAACATTGATAACACCAAATGGGTGATGTGTCTGGAATGCTGCTGGTCGGGTTCATATAGGTTTAACACATTTTCCCTGCTCATTTTAAGGATATCCTTCGCTATAATGGGCACGTGATTTTCTTTGGAATAATAATCGAAGAACAGTCCTTCGCGCAGGCCGCAGCCGGAGGTGATGAGCTTTTTTGCACCCGTTGCCTCCAAAAGGCAGCTGATAATGCTGCTGCCGGCCAGAATGATATCACTGCGCTCGCTGCTGAGACCGGAAATCTTTTTGCGCTGATCCAGATTTGTGTTGCGCAGTCTGTTGAAAAAGCTGCGATAGGTTTGCGCTGTATAGGAATAATTATGGATTTTAGTCGCCGGGTACTTCTTTTCGCGCTGGATGATTTTGGCTACGGTACGCGCTGTACCGCCAACGCCGATAAGCGGCAGTCCGTTTTGCTTAAGCCAGGGGTACTTTTCCAGACGGCTCATGATAAAGAAGCTGACATCACTGAAAACATTGGCGGGCATGACGTTACGGGTGTTGAACATGGAGGTGGTATTGACCGCGCCGATGGGCAGGGACACGCTTTCCAAAATTTTACGGTTCTTGAACAGAATCAGCTCGGTACTGCCGCCGCCCAAGTCGAAAATGATGCCGTCCTTGACGTTGAGGGTGTTGATAACGCCAAGGTAGCTGATGTAGGCTTCGGTATTGCCGGAGATGATGTGCAGCTGGATGCCTGTTTCTTCGGCAACGCGCGCAACAAGCTCGGCGCCGTTGGCAGCGTTGCGGATGGCTGCGGTAGCAACGGCAATGGTCTTGTCAGCTTGATAAATTTTGCACATATAGGCAAAGCTCCTCATGGTTTCTATGGTGCTGCTGAAAGCTACTTCTGTAAGCATGTTTTTTTCGTCGACCTTCTGACTGAGGCGCAGGGCTTCTTTTTGGTTATAGACCATATTATAAGCACCATTCTTATAAATATGGCTGATAACAAGCCGGGCCGAGTTAGAGCCGATGTCAATAATTGCGATTCGTTGCATTTTCCTTTTCTCCTTGTGGGGTGTTTCTATAAACTCCGATTATTCTATTTTAACGATATATTTATTATATTACCCGTAACCTGAAAAAATCCTGCGTGAAAAAGTAAAATTCGTGTTAACTTGTTAAATTACTGTATAATTTTGATTTTTTCGCAGGATTTTTGTTAAGAAACCCGAATTATAACAATAACATACTGTTTTGGAGGCTTAGTTAATGAAGCGTAAAAATTACACAACCTTTGCTGCTATTCATCTAGGCTCGGAGATGCTCAGTATGCAGATTACCGAATATCACAATACCGAAAGGTATAAGGTTATTGAGTGCTGCAACCGACGTATCCGCCTGGGTGAGGCAACTTTTAAAAATAAAATAATTCCTTTTCCGCTGGTTTCGGAAATCTGCGAAATCCTGATAGGCTTCAAGCGTCTGATGAAGGAATACGGGGTAGAGGAATATGTTATGCAGGCAACAACTGCTGTGCGTGAGGCCAGCAATCAGGTTTTTCTGCTAGATCAGATTTATAACAAAACCGGTCTTGTGGTCGATGTTGTTGATATGCCGAAGGAGATTTATACAAAATTTGTAGCCATCCGTAATACGCTGAAGGCAGAAAAAATTTCTACCGAACGTGAAGGCATGCTGATGATGGATATTTCCTCCGGCGGTTTGGGTGTAACGCTGGTGCGCGATGAAAAAATCTGCTATCAGGGCAATTTCCACATCGGTATCATCCGTATTAAGGAAAGCTTTGAGCGCAACCGCCGTGAAAGCATGCATTTTAACAAGGCGCTGACGGAATTTCTCAGCAGTACAATCGGTCCGGTAAGAAACGAGCTGGGTGACAGCAAGGTGCGTTATCTGGTGCTGTCCGGTACGGAAACCGAGCTTTTGCTGCGGATGCTGGGGCTGGATGAGCAGCAGAAGGTGCATCGCATCAAGGCAGCGGATTTCCATGCCTTTTTCGATAGTATGCGTCAGATGAGCCTGCCGCAGCTGATTCAGGTATATAAGCTGCCGGAAAATGTTGCGGAGCTTGTACTGCCTACGGTGCTGCTGTATGAACAGCTGCTGCATCTGATTCCCGCCAAGGAAATTATTATTACGGCAGACCGCTTTATCGACGGCATTCAGCTGCTGCATATCGGCAATAAAACGAATCCTGTAATGCGCAAGGAGCTGGAGCAGGAGCTTATCAGCCTTTTCCATACCATCGGCAGCCGTTATCTGTATGACAAGAAGCATGCCCAGCAGGTGGAGCGTCTGTCGCTGATTATTTTCGATAAAATTGCCAAGGCTTACGGCATGGGTGAGCATGAGCGTCTGCTTTTGCGTGCAACCTGCATTTTGCATGATATAGGCAAATACATCTGCATGCGCAGTCATTCTATCTACACCTATCAACTGATTATGTCTACGGATATTATCGGCCTGAGCGAGAAGGATAAGAAAATCGTAGCGCTGGCCTCGTATTATCATGCCAACAGGTTGTTTGACAAGACCAATACGCGTGCTCCGCATGTGGAAAAGGAGCTGGTGCCGGTTGTAGCCAAGCTGGCTGCCATTGTGCGTCTGGCCGATGCCTTAGACCGCAGCTATATGCAAAAAATCCACAGCTGCACTGTAACGCTGAAGGATAATAAGCTGAAGGTTCTGGCAGCAAGTAAAGAGGATTTGACGTTGGAAATCTGGACATTTGATGATAAATCAACTTTCTTTGAGGAAGTTTTTGGTATTGAACCGATTTTGGAACGGGTGAATAAGTGATGGGAAAATTAGATTTGACAAAGCCTGAGTATTTTTATAACCGCGAGCTGAGCTGGCTGAAATTTAATCTGCGCGTGCTCAAGGAAGCAATGGTTAAGGACACACCGCTGCTGGAGCGCCTGAAGTTTATCGCCATTTCGGCCTCTAACCTTGATGAATTCTTTATGGTGCGCGTAGCCAGTTTGTGGAGCAATTTTGACAGCGGCGTAGAAAAGCGCGATGCCTCTGGAATGTCGGTGCATGAGCAGCTGGTGGCTATTTCGCAGGCAGCGCATGAGCAGGTGCGCACTCAGACAAAATCGCTGATTGCGCTGATGGCAGAAATGGATGCGGTGAAGCTGCATTTCCGCCGCGTTAAGGATTTGAGCGAGCTGGGCAAGGACTGGTTGGAGGAATATTACCGTGAGGTTGTTTTCCCGGTATTGACACCGATGGCGGTAGATGCTTCGCGTCCCTTCCCATTTTTGGCCAATAAAACACTGAATCTTGCTGTTGAACTGATTAAGGCCGACGGCGAGCACAGCATGGGCCTGATTCAGGTGCCGAGCGTGCTGGACCGCATTGTCGAGGTTGAGCCGGAGGGCAAGCGAACCTTCGTATTTTTGGAGGATATTATCGCCAGCCATTGCCATGATCTGTTCAAGGGCTGCCATATTCTGGATATGGTGTCCTTCAGAGTAACGCGTGACAGTGACCTTGACTTGGAAGAGGATGACAGCGTTGACCTGATGAAGGAGGTTGAGGAATCGCTGCGTAAGCGTAAGCGTGGCGCTGCGGTTCGCTTGGAAATCTTCAAAACGAATAATAATCGTATCAAAAGATTCCTGGAGGAAAATCTGGATGTTACGGAGATGGAGGTTTATGAAATCAACGGACCTTTGGACCCGACCTGTTTCTTTAAATTTATCGGTATGAAGGGCATGTGGCCGTGGCTGTATGAGCCCTTTGTGCCTCAGCGTCCGCTGGAGCTGCCGGATGACAGCGATTTGTTCGCCGCTATCCGTGAAAATGATATTTTGCTGCATCACCCCTATGAAAGCTTTGACCCGGTAGTTAAGCTGGTGAGCGATGCTGCCGATGATCCGCAGGTGCTGGCGATTAAGCAGACGCTGTACCGTGTGAGCGGCAACAGTCCTATCGTTGCTGCGCTGGCGCGTGCTGCGGAAAACGGCAAGCAGGTAACGGTACTGGTTGAGCTGAAGGCGCGTTTCGATGAGGAAAACAATATCCTCTGGGCGCGTCGTCTGGAAAAAGCCGGCTGCCACGTTATCTACGGTTTAGTCGGCTTAAAGACGCATGCCAAAATTATTCTTATCGTGCGCAAAGAGGATAACGGTATTAAGCGTTATCTGCATCTGGGCACAGGCAACTACAACGACAGCACCGCAAAATTATACACCGACCTTGGACTGATGACGGCGAACGATGAGTTCGGCAGTGATGCTTCGGCGTTCTTCAATCTGCTCAGCGGCTACAGCGAGCCGCCGGTTTGGAATAAGCTGGTTATGGCACCGCTGGGACTGCGCGAGAAGATTTACGCGCTGATTGATAATGAAATTGCTATGGTGCGTGCCGGTCGTGAGGGACACATCATCGCCAAGATGAACTCGCTGATTGACCAGCCCGTAATCCAGAAGCTGTACGAGGCTTCGGCCGCAGGCGTACATATTGATCTGATTGTGCGCGGTATTTGCGGTCTGCGCACGGGCATTGAGGGCATCAGCGACAATATCACGGTTCGTAGCATTGTAGGCCGTCAGCTGGAGCACAGCCGTATCTTTTGGTTTGCCAACGGCGGCGAGGAGCAGCTGTATCTTTCCAGTGCCGACTGGATGCCGCGTAACCTTAATGACCGCGTAGAGCTGTTCTTCCCGGTAGAAACAGAGGAGCATATCCGTCGCATCAAGGCGCTGCTCGATTTGTATCTGCGCGATAACGTGGGCGCACATATGATGCAGTCCAACGGTACCTATCGCCGTGTACGCAACAAGTTGGAGCCTGTGAGCGCGCAAAGCACCTTGTACGAGATGGCACAGCTGGCGGTGACTGCCGACAAGCTGCCGATGGAAAAGCGTCTGCAGCCTGTGTTCAGCCGCAGATAATAGTGCCGCATTATATTTATCAAGGATTACGAGCTAAAAAAGACTTATATTTTAATTGCTTACTTAAATCCTTATATTGATATTATGTGCTTAAGTTGTTATAATTAGTAACAGGAGCAGAGGGGGATTAAAATGAGTAATTATGCTGTAACCTTGAATTATAATTGCCATTATGGCTATGTAGAATATAACGAAGCGGATAAGACTGCCGTAGTAACCTTGCCGGAGGCTGTTGCCGAAGCCAAGGCTGCTGTCGAGAAGTATCTGGCAACTCCGTTGAGCCTGGATGTACCGCAGGGTGATACTATCCGTGATTTTGCTACCATAACGCTGGAGCCGCTTTCCAGTAAGGAGGCGTTTCAGGTAGCGCTCACCCGTCTTTGGGGTAAAACCGGCGTGCGTGTTGAATGGAGCATGCCTCCGGGAATGGCTGACGATATTGCCGCTGAGGTGCTGGCAGAAGCACATTAACTGCTGATTATTTTAGGGCAGACTCTTTATGTAGCAGAGTCTGCCTTTTTGTTTATAAAATTTGTGTGAAGAATAGGAGAAATGCAGATGCTGGATATCAACAAATTACGCAATGCTTACAATGTTATTCACCGTATGAGCCAAAACAGACATCCTTTTGCCGAGGAGGAGCTGTCACTGGAGGTTGTACAGAGCGCGCAGGTACAGGAGGCGCTTGCCGATGCCGCAGAGGTTATTGCTGTTTACGGCAAGATTATGAATCTGGTGTCGCAGAGCACGAGCTTTAAGGTTGCCCCAAAAACTCCTAAGGCAGTTAAAAGCAGCTTTGTTGTGGAGCAGGATGACCTGAACAGGCTGCAGCCTATGACTGAAGCTACCAATATCACAAAGCTTGTAAAATATATTAATGATACCTTTGCAGATAAGGAAATGCATAATCTTACCACGGTGGAGCTTGGCAGATGGTTGGAACATACAGGTTATCTGCAGTTGCCGGAAGATGGGCGCAATAAAATTCCGACAGAAAAGGGTTCTGAGTTGGGTATTGTTACCGAAAAGCGTGTAAGACAAGCTACCGGAGAAATTTATTATATTAACTTTTATCCGCAGGCAGCGCAGCAGTTTATTTTTGATAATCTGCCTGCTGTGGCGGAGTTTTTGGCAAAGGAAAAAGAGGAGAAGCTTGCTGACGCATAACTTGCTGTTTCCTCATTGCCAGTATTTTGTTTTTGCGGTATAATATTTAGTACAGCTTGGGTGGAAAGGCTTGAGTTCTGCCTGAGCTGTTGTTATGGTTCCGTAGCTCAGTAGGATAGAGCAACCGCCTCCTAAGCGGTAGGTCGCCAGTTCGATTCTGGCCGGGATCACCAAATGAAAAAAGATTGCCGTACATGCTTACCCGAGAGGAAAAGTCGCCAGTCCGATTCTACCCTTGCGGGTACGCGTGGCCGGGATTACCAAGAAAAAAAAGCTGTTTCCATGTTTGATTGGAAACAGCTTTTTAACTTTCAGTATTCTATTTTTTTGCCTTGTTGACCTTACTTATTCACCTTTGCCATAAACTTTTCATTATCAATAATAAAACGCTCATGCGTACCCTTACCGATAACGCCCTTGCTGTCAGCAGCACTCACCTCAAAGGTCAGCTTGCGTCCGTCAACCGCAGTCAGCTTAGCGGTAGCGGTAACACTGTCGCCCATAGCGGTAGCGCGGTCATGTGTAATATTCAGGCTGATGCCTACACTGCCGCTGCCCTCCTCCAGATGAGCATTGACTGCGGCGCAGGCAGCCTCCTCCATCAGTGCGCACATAGCGGGAGTGGCAAAAACAGCCAAGGAGCCGCTTTTCATAGTAGCGGCAATATTAGCCTCGGTTACGGTTACGTTAGCGGTGCCGGTAAGTCCGGTATGTAAATTTGTCATGCTTAATACCCTCTTTCAATAATCAAATCATACGCTTATATCATAAAGTATTATCGTTCTGCTGACAAGTCCTAAATGCAAGGATAAGAATTTTTTGCCTGTATATTGCAGGAATTGTTTACTTAGCGCCGAATTATAATAATATAAGCAAAATTGAAATGATAGCTGGAGGTGTAGAACCATGGCTTTAGAATTTAACAAAACCTCGTATTTAAAGATTTATACAGGCGAGGATGTTCTCTTTGAGGATATTCCGCTTTATAAAGCAATTCTGCGTGAAGCACGCTCTTTGGGCCTTGCCGGCGGTACTGTTATCAAGGGTATTGAAGGCTATGCTACCAAGGTGCGCGGCGTCGGCCGTGCTGTCAGCACATTTATCAGCGGCAATGCTAATTTCCCGGTTATTGTGGAGCTGGTAGATAAAAAGGAAAACCTCGAAAAGATTCTGCCCTTTCTGGAAAAGAATGCAACTCATGCGTTGGTGGTTATGGGTGAGGCTGATTATCTGGTAACAGATTTTATGCGTAAGTCGGCAGAAGGCTACAAGGATATCAAAAACGGCTCGCCGCAGCCAAGCTACCTGCGCAAGCAGCAGGAACAACAGCAATAAGCTGATAAACCGCAGTAAAAAAATGAGGCTGCGGTTTTTTTATGGGATATAATAAGGAGGAGAATTTATGTATGATGTAGCTATTATCGGTGGCGGTCCTGCCGCAATTTTTGCAGCCTATGAGTTTGTGCTGAAGTATCCGCAGCTGAAGGTTATTATGCTGGAGGCCGGCAATACGATTGAAAAGCGTTTCTGCCCGCTGGCAGCCAAGAAGGTTGACCACTGCATTAACTGCAACCCCTGCAGCATTATGCGCGGTTTTGGCGGTGCCGGTGCTTTTTCGGACGGCAAATATAATTTTACGACGGAATTCGGCGGCTGGCTGAACGAATATCTGCCGGAGGACAAGGTTATCGAGCTGATTGATTATGTTGATGAGCTGAACTGCCGTCATGGTGCTCCCGGTGAATATTTTTCTACCAAGAACAGCAAAATAGGCGTGCAGGCGCTGAAATACGACCTGCATCTGCTGAACGCCAAGGTACGCCATCTGGGTACGGAAAATAATCTGGTGATTATGGAAAACATCCATAAGTTTTTGGAGGATAAAATTGAAATCCGCTGCAATACCTCGGTTGAAGAAATTTGCCGTCAGGAGGACGGAACCTTCGTGCTGGAGCTGAACAAGGGCGAGAAGGTGCCGTGCAAGTATCTTATTGCCGCTCCCGGTCGCGCCGGTGCGGAATGGTACACAGAGCAGTGCGCTAAGATGGGCCTTGATTTTATCAATAATCAGGTGGATATCGGCGTGCGTGTGGAGGTGCCGGCAGAGGTGTTCAAGCATATCACCGACGAGGTGTATGAGGCAAAAATTTTGTACCGCACCTCGCTTTACAATGATGTTGTGCGTACCTTCTGCATGAATCCCTACGGTTATGTGGTAGCGGAAAATACGGACGGTATTATTACTGTTAACGGCCACAGCTTCCGCGACCCCAAGATGCACAGCAAGAACACCAACTTTGCGCTTTTGGTAAGCAGCAAGTTCACCGAGCCCTTTCATGAGCCGCTGCAGTACGGCAAGCGTATCGCTTCGTTCTCCAACATGCTGGGAGGCGGGGTGCTGGTGCAGCGCTTCGGCGATCTGGTGAAGGGCAGACGCACGAATGAGAAGCGTATGCTCAAGAGCTTTACCAAACCGACGCTCAGTGCAACGCCGGGAGATTTAAGTTTGGTCTTGCCTAAACGCCATCTTGATGATATTATTGAAATGATTTATGCTTTGGATAAGATTGCTCCAGGTATGGCGAATGCGGATACACTGCTTTACGGCGTAGAGGTGAAATTCTACAGCGCACGCCTCGAGCTGGACAGCAATCTGGAAACCAAGGTTGCGAATATGTTTGCGGTAGGCGACGGTGCCGGTATTACACGCGGATTATCGCAGGCGAGTGCCAGCGGTGTCTGGGCGGCGCGCGTCATTGGTGCCCGTGCCTGCGGACAGAAGAATTAAGGAAGGTGCTTTTTTAGATGAATTTTGAGTTTTTTGCGTTTCTGGTATTTATGTCTTTCGTTTCTTTTGCGGTAGCCTTTTTGGCTTATGGCATGGTAGTGCGCTTTATGGGTAAGGACGGCTTCCTCGCCCGCATGGGACAGATTATCCTGGTGCCTGCATGTATCGTTATCTATGACTTTATCACCATGGCTGCGCCGCAAAGCTACCGTTATATTATCGGCAGCATTCCTCTGGTGCTGATTGCTGGCATTGCGATTTACTTCCGCTTCGTGAAGGGCGAAAACTTTGCTGAGGCTAAGGAGCAATCCCCATCCGAGTTGGCAAAGCTGGCTGACGAGCCAAAAAAATTCAGCAAGAAGTCTGCCCGAATCCACGAAAAAAGAAAAAATCGCGGTCGCGAATAATTCAGGCAGGATTTTTTGCGCTAAGGCAGAATATATAACGTAAGAAGAAAAAAGCCTCTTCTTGTAAAAAATATAATAAATAAATTACAACATGTGCATTATTATGGAGGTGCGTTGTTATGTTTAAAAAGATTCTTGTTCCTGTAGATGGCAGTGAAGGCTCCTGGAGAGCACTGGATACTGCTGTAGAGCTTGGCAAAAAGTTTGGCGGTGAACTGCATGTAATCAATGTAATCCAACCATATAATAATGCTGCTTTGCTGGCAGTGCCTCTTGATCATGCAACTGTAAGCCAAGGCAACAGTGAGCTGGAAAAAATCGGTGACAAGGTTCTCGAAATGGCGCAGGAGCGTCTGAGAACCTACGAAGGCGAAACCAAATTCAGTCTGGAGGTTGGCCATCCGTCCGAACGCATCATTGCTATGGCTAAAAAGACCGGCGCAGATGCAATCGTAATCGGCAGCCGTGGCCTTTCCGGTATTGCTGAATTCTTCCTTGGCAGCGTAAGCTCTAAGGTTGCTCAATATGCAAATGTACCTGTGCTGATTGTAAAATAAAATGCTGAAACGCATTCTTGTACCTATTGATGGTACGGAGCATTCCTGGAGAGCATTGGAATATGCCTGTGAGCTTGTAAGCTATACGCGCGGCTCGCTAGTGGTTATGACGGTGGTTTCCGGCAGAATGAAACAGCATATTGTGGAATTTGGAAGCGATTGCCTGTATGCTCAGATGGGTGATGAAGTGCTTGATGCTGCACATGCGATTCTCAGCGGCAAGAACATTGACTGCACCTATTTGCTGGAAAACGACAACGATATTGCCGAAAGCATCCTGCGTGCTGTAGGTGAGCAGGATTGTGACGGTATCGTGCTGGGCAGCAGAGGCATGGGAGTTTTGGAAGGCTTGTTCCGCAATAGTGTCAGCAGCGTCATCGTGGAAAACGCTGATGTGCCTGTGACAATTGTTAAGTAAATATGCAAAAATTAACGAGTACGCAAGGGTTCGTCCTGTGCGTACTCGTTTTGTTATGCTTATAATTTGCTTTGGCTGATGAAGCCGAGAAACTCCTTGACGTAGCTTGGCAGCAGATAATTTTTGCGGTAGATGAGATAGAGGCTGCGTTCGGAAAAAGCCTGCGGCAGCTCGAAGGCCAGCAAACGTTTTTCCTGTAGAAAGTTGTGTGCCGCCTTTTCCGAGATAATGGAAATGCCCATGCCGCCGGCGACAAGGTTTTTGATGGTTTCCTGATCGTTGACGCGGGCAATAATCTGCAGCTCGTCCTCGGCAATACCGCTGTTGGCAAGAAAGTTATCCGCCATTTTTTTGCTGCCGCTGCCCTTTTCGCGCAGAATCAGCGGCTCGCGTAAAAGCTCCGGCAGAATGTTTTCCTTGCGCTGTTTATACTTCAGGAAATGCTCGTTGACCGGAGTAATGACTACCATGCGGTCTTTGCAGAAGGGCAGGCAGCAGAAGTCGCTGTCCTCGCAGCTCATGCCGATAAAGCCAAGGTTGAAGAGGCCGTCCTTAAGGCCGTTGATGATGCCCTGACTGTCGCTCTGGTGAATGATAAAGTAAATATCCTGATGCAATTTGCCGAAATCTGCCAAAAGCTGCGGCAGGATATAGGCCGAAGGAATGGTGGAAGCGCCGAGATGGATAATGCGCCGGCTTTCGATGGAGCAGGCCTGAATCATGCGCTCCTTCAGCTCCAGAATGTTCAGCGCGTATTCGTAAAGCTCGCGTCCCTTGGGTGTTATCTGCAGGCTTTTGGTGGTACGCAGAATCAGCTTGGTGTTAAGCTCGCTTTCCAGCTGGTGAATGTGCGTGCTGACTGTAGACTGCGATACGAAAAGCCTGCCTGCGGCCTGCGTAAAGCTTTCCTCCTGCACTACGGTGACAAAGCTTTGCAGCTGTTTAAAGTCCATGGGCGAGCACCTCTTTCAATGCCTGCAGGGCAACATTGACTTCCTCGGCAGTATTGTGCCAACCGAAGGAAAAGCGCAGTGTGCCCGTGGGATAGGTTCCGAGCGTTTTGTGGGCGTTGGGGGCGCAGTGCAGGCCTACGCGCGTAGCAATGGCGTATTTGTCCGCCAGAATGAAGGCCAGCTCTGCGATATCCATTATGTCTGTGCTGATGGAAACAACGCCGACGCGGTCAGTGTAGTCCCTTTTGCCGATGATGCGCAGCAGCTTTTGCGCTTCCAGCTGCTGCAGTTCGTCCAAAAATTGCTGTGTGAGCGTAAGCTCGTGCGTGCGGATTTTGTCGATTCCCTGTTGCTGCAGCCAGGTGAGCGAAGCATGCAGGCCGGCGATGCCCGGCAGGTTGAGCGTGCCTGCCTCAAATTTATCCGGCATGAAGCGGGGAGTGTGCTCCGTGTGGCTGAGGCTGCCGGTGCCGCCGACAATGAGCGGTGTTATTTCGTCAATCATGCTTTCACGCAGCACAAAACCGCCGATGCCCTGCGGTGCCAAAAGTCCCTTGTGCCCCGTAAAGGCGAGCGCGTCGATGTGCAGCGTCTGCATGTTTATAGGCAGCACGCCGGCACTTTGCGCACTGTCGACGATGAATTTCAGGTTATGCTTGTGGCAGAAGCTGCCGATTGCCGCCAAAGGCTGCAGCGTGCCGCAGACATTGCTGGCGTGCGTCATGATGATTGCTTTGGTGTTGGGGCGCACAAGCTGCGGCAAAGCGTCTAAATGCAGTGCACCATCTGCGTCGCAGGGGATGCGGCTGAAGGTGATGGCATCGGTGGGAGCGTTGCAAGTCGTAAGCTCTGTGCCAATTTGCTGGAGCGGACGCATGACGGCGTTGTGCTCCATTGCACTCACCAGCACATGGTCGCCGCTATGCAGCAGTCCTTTGATGATGATATTCAGGCTTTCGGTAATGTTCTTCGTAAAGACAACATTTTTGCTGTCCTCGCTGCCGAAAAAGCGGCAAAGCTGCTCGCGGGTGGCAAAAACAAGGTCCTCGGTAGTGGTCGCGCAGGTACCGCGGCTGATGTTGGTGCCTGCATGTGTAATATATTGATAAACTGCGTCAGCAACTGCCTGTGGCTTGGGAAAGGTGGTGCTGGCGTTGTCGAGATAAATTTGCTGCATTTTCCGTACCTCCTCATGTTACGCCTATTCTATCATATAATTATCTGAAAAGCTAATAAATCAATCAGCTTTATCTATAAATGATATTGGTATAAGCATGTGGGCTATGATATACTTTTGTCGAAGAAATATTTTGGGGAGGCTTTTTATGAAAAATGAACAAGTAACGATTGTTGTGACAGGCGCGATTATCGGTCTGCTGGCAGCAATGCTGGTATTTTTCGGCAATCCGGCCAACATGGGCCTGTGTATTGCCTGTTTTTTGCGTGATACTGCCGGCGGTTTGGGGTTGCATGCCGCCAAGGCTGTGCAGTACATCCGTCCGGAAATCAGCGGTCTGGTGCTGGGCGCCTTGGCTGCAGCTTATATACACGGCGAGTTTTCGCCGAAGGGCGGCAGCTCTCCGCTGACACGTTTTGTGCTGGGCTTTTTTGCGATGATCGGCTGTCTGATGTTTTTGGGCTGCCCGTTCAGAATGCTGCTGCGTATTGCCGGCGGTGATTTGAACGCTGTTGTCGGTCTGGTTGGTTTTGCGGCAGGCATTTATGCCGGCATTTTCTTTCTGAACCGAGGCTACAGCCTGAAGCGTACCTATAAGATGACGGCGGCGGAAGGCAGCATTATGTCGGTGATTGCCGTTGTGCTGTTGGTGCTGCTCGTTGCCGCACCGGCCTTCATCCACTTTACCAAGGCGGGTGGCGGCCCCGGTGCCAAACATGCGGCTGTTGCTGTGAGCCTGATTGCTGCAGTGGCAGTCGGTTATCTTACGCAGCGCACGCGCTTCTGCATGATTGCCGGTATCCGCGATTTTATTCTCTTTAGAGAAACTAAAATGCTGTGGGGCTTTGTGGCTGTTGTTGCGGCAGCTGCTGCCTGCAATGTTGTGCTGACCTCCGTAACCGGCGGTGCTTTCTTCAAGGTTGGCTTTGCGGAGCAGCCTATTGCGCACACCGATGCGCTGTGGAACGTGCTGGGACTTTTCTTGGCGGGTTTTGCTTGCGTACTCTTAGGCGGTTGCCCGATGCGTCAGCTGGTGCTGTCCGGCGAAGGTAACTCCGACAGCGCAGTAACTCTGTTGGGCTTTATCGTGGGTGCGGCCTTTGCGCATAACTTCGGTCTGGCCTCCAGCGGGAACGGTCCCACTGCCAACGGTCAGATTGCTGTTGTTATCGGTATTGTTGTTGTTACTGCGATTGCTTATCTGAATACATATAAAAAGTGAGGAAACGCTATGAAAACTATTGATGCAAGAGGACTTTCCTGTCCCGAACCTGTTATCCTGACGCGTCAGGCGATGATGAGCGGCGAGGCTGCTTATGAGGTAATCGTGGATAATAATACCTCCAAGGAAAATGTAACACGCTACGCACAGCATCAGGGCTATAAGGTTGCGGTAACGGAGCAGGACGGCGAATTTACTCTGTCCCTGAGCAAATGATGCAGTATATTGCAACGTTCTTTTCGCACTTCGGTGCGGTGCGCTTTCAGCATCTGTGCACGGAGCGCGGTTGGCAGGCGCAGGTGCGCCCGGTGCCGCGCAGCATGAGCAGCAGCTGCGGTACCTGCGTATTTTTTAAAACAGAGGCGCTGGAGGATGTAGCGTCTTTGCAGACACCGGAGCTGGAGCAGATAGTGCGTGAGCGGGAGAATGGCTACGAGGTTTTGTATACTGTTGCCGAATAAGCGGAGGTTTGAGCTATGGAAAACGAAGTAAAGCTGACGAAGCTGGCGAGCTGTGCGGGCTGCGGGGCCAAGGTGGGTGCCGGTACGCTGTGCAATTTGCTGACAGGCTTTCAGACGCATTATGATGCTAATCTTTTAGTGGGCTACGATAAAAGCGATGATGCCAGTGTTTATCGGGTGAGTGACGAGCTGGCGATTGTGCAGACAACGGATTTCTTTCCGCCGATTGTCGACGATCCCTTTATGTACGGACAGATTGCGGCGACGAACGCTCTGAGTGATGTTTATGCTATGGGCGGTGAACCGAAGCTGGCGCTGAATATTATGTGCATCCCCGAGAAGATGGATAAGGCAACCGTGCAGGAGATTTTGCGCGGCGGTTATGCCAAGGCCTATGAAGCAGGCGCAATTATCACCGGCGGCCATACCATTCACGGTGCGGAGCCGATTTACGGCTTGGCGGTGACAGGCTTTGTGAAGCCTGAAAATGTGTGGACGAACAGCGGCGCGCAACCCGGTGACGTACTGCTGCTGACGAAGCCTTTGGGAGTGGGCATCCTGACGACGGCGGCAAAAGCCGGCTTAGTAGAGCAGGAGCTGCTAGACAAGCTGTATGTGCAGATGAGTACGCTCAATAAATATGCGCATGATGTGCTTGTGAACTACAGCGTGCATGCCTGCACCGACGTAACAGGCTTTGCGCTTTTGGGACACAGTCTGGAGATGGCGCAGGGCAGCGGCGTTACCGTGCACCTGAAGGCGCAGGCTGTGCCCTATCACGAGGAAGCATACGAGATGGCGGACATGGGCTTTGTTCCTGCCGGCGCCTATCGTAACCGTGATTTTGCCGAAGCAGGTGTGCGTGTTGTGGGAGCTGTCGCGCGTGCGCTGCAGGATATTTTTTACGACCCGCAGACGAGCGGAGGCCTGCTGTGTGCTGTTCCTGCGGCGGAGGCGGAAGCTTGTCTGGCAGAGCTGCGGGCTGTTGCTCCGAGCACGCGGATTATCGGCTATGTGACCGAAAAACTTGACAGTGCGATTTATCTGGAAGCATAAATATTTTCAAGATGCTGCTTAACCGGCGGCATCTTTTTTCACATTTTATTTACGCAAAAATGCTGTATACATTTATGCAGATATTTTACAAACATGGCTGAGTAGTGTATACTAATTATATGAACCGGAAAGTTTTTCCTGTAAAAATTAAGGTCAAGTAATTTTGTGATTTCAAGAAAGAAGGGAATCCAATGGTAAAAATGAAAACAATGGACGGCAACACAGCTGCTGCGTATATTTCCTACGCATTTACCGATGTTGCTGCAATTTATCCTATTACTCCGTCCTCACCGATGGCTGAGGTTGTCGATGAATGGGCTGCCCAAGGCAAAAAGAACATTTTCGGGCAAACCGTTAAGCTGATGGAAATGCAGTCCGAGGCAGGTGCCTCCGGCGCAGTTCACGGCTCTCTGCAGGCAGGTGCGCTGACTACTACCTACACCGCATCTCAAGGCTTGCTTTTGATGATTCCTAATATGTATAAAATGGCCGGCGAGCTGCTGCCCGCAGTTTTCCACGTTTCCGCACGTGCACTGGCAACAAGCTCTCTGTCTATCTTCGGTGACCACCAGGACGTTATGGCTACCCGTCAGACCGGCTTCGCATTGCTGGCTGAAGGCAGCGTACAAGAGGTTATGGATCTGGCAGGCGTAGCACATTTGAGTGCTATCAAAGGTCGCGTACCGTTCTTGAACTTCTTCGACGGCTTCCGTACCTCCCATGAAATCCAGAAGATTGAGGTTATGGATTATGCTAATCTTGAAAAGCTGCTGGATAAGGATGCGGTAGATGCATTCCGTAAACGCGGCCTGAACCCGGATAATCCTGTTATCCGCGGCACCGCACAAAACCCGGATATTTACTTCCAGACTCGTGAGGCTGTTAACACCTATTACAATGCTCTGCCGGAAATCGTAGAGGATTACATGGGCGAAATCAGCAAGCTGACCGGCCGTGAATATCATCTGTTCAATTATTACGGCGCTGAGGATGCAGAAGATATCATCATCATCATGGGCTCTGCTTCCGAAACTGTCCGTACTGTTGTTGAAAAGCTCAACGCAGAGGGCAAAAAGGTTGGCGTACTCGTAGTTCACCTGTATCGTCCGTTCAGCATCGAGCACTTCATGGGCGCAATTCCGCAAAGCGTAAAACGCATCGCTGTACTGGACCGCACCAAAGAGCCGGGCGCTTTCGGCGAACCGCTGTATCTTGATGTACGTGCTGCCTTCTATGCAAGCGACCGCAAGCCTATGATTATCGGCGGCCGTTACGGCTTGGGCTCCAAAGACCTGCTGCCCGGCGATATCGTAGCTGTATTCGATAATCTGGCAAGTGCAGAGCCGAAAAACAACTTCACCATCAGCATCACTGATGATGTAACCAACACTTCTCTGCCGTGCGTCGCAGGCATTGACGTAACTCCTGCAGGCACTAAGGGTTGCAAATTCTGGGGCCTGGGCAGTGATGGTACTGTCGGCGCCAACAAGAGTGCTATCAAAATCATCGGTGACCACACCGATATGTACGCTCAAGGCTACTTCTCCTATGACAGTAAAAAATCCGGCGGCGTAACTGTTTCCCATCTGCGCTTCGGTCATACTCCGATTATGGCACCGTACCTGATTGATGCTGCCGATTTTGTTGCAGTACACAATCAGTCCTATGTTCATAAATACGATGTAACCGCAGGCCTGAAAAAGGGCGGCACCTTCCTGCTGAACTGCAACTGGAGCGCTGAGGAGCTCGACGCACAGCTGCCCGGTCAGCTCAAACGCTACATCGCTAAAAACGATATCAAATTCTACATCATTGATGCTGTTAAGATTGCTCAGGAAATCGGTCTGGGCGGCCGCATCAACATGATTATGCAGTCTGCTTTCTTCAAGCTGGCTGATATTATTCCTCTGGCTGACGCTGTGAAATACCTGAAGGATGCTGTTGAGCATTCCTACGGCAAGAAGGGCCAGAACATTGTCGACATGAACAATGCTGCTATCGACAAGGGCATTGATGCTATTGTTGCCGTTGATGTTCCCGCAAGCTGGGCTGAAGCCGGCGATACTGCTGCCGAAGCTGCAACCGGCAACGAGTTCATTGACAAGCTGCTCGTTCCGATGAACAAGCTGGAAGGCGATAAGCTGCCGGTAAGTGCTTTTGCTGATTATGCAGACGGCACCTTCCCGAGCGGTACTGCTGCTTATGAAAAACGCGGCATCGCTATCGACGTACCGGAATGGCAGATGGACACCTGTATCCAATGTAACCAGTGCGCCTTCGTTTGCCCGCATGCTGCTATTCGTCCGGTTCTCATGACCGAGGAAGAAGCTGCCAAGGCTCCGGCAACTCTGCCGAGCAAGCCTGCTATCGGCGCTAAAGGCCTGATGTTCAGCATGAGCATCTCTCCGCTGGATTGCACCGGCTGCGGCAACTGCGCTCAGGTATGCCCGGCTCCGAAGGGCAAGGCTCTCGTTATGAAACCGCTCGATACCCAGCTGGATAAAGCTGCTGCATGGGAATACAGCCAGAAAGAGGTTGCTCCTAAGGCAAATCCGCTCAACAAGAAGACCATGAAGGGTATTCAGTTCGAACAGCCGCTGCTTGAGTTCAGCGGTGCGTGCGCAGGCTGCGGCGAAACTCCGTATGCTAAGCTCGTAACCCAGCTGGTTGGCGACCGCATGATGATTGCCAATGCAACCGGCTGTACCTCTATCTGGGGTGCATCCGCTCCGTCCATGCCGTACACCAAAAACTGCAAAGGTCATGGTCCGAGCTGGGCAAACTCCCTGTTTGAGGATAACGCTGAATATGGCTTAGGTATGTTCCTGGGCGTTAAACAATCCCGTGAGCGTGTAGAAGACATGGTAAAAGCTATGCTGGAAGGCGAGCTGCCTGAAGATCTCAAGGCTGCGCTGACCGATTGGCTGGAGCATGTCAACGACAGCGAAGGCACCCGTGAACGTGCCGAAGCGCTGACTGCTGTACTGGAAAAATACAAAGACAACTGCGATAAATGCGCTGCTCTGTATGACGAGAAGCAATTCTTCGTTAAACGCAGCCACTGGATCTTCGGCGGTGACGGCTGGGCTTATGATATCGGCTACGGCGGTCTGGACCATGTACTGGCATCCGGCGAGAATGTCAATGTTATGGTATTCGATACCGAGGTATATTCCAACACTGGCGGTCAATCCTCCAAATCTACTCCGACTGCGGCAATCGCTAAATTTGCTGCCAGCGGCAAAAAGACCAAGAAGAAAGACCTTGGCATGATGGCTATGAGCTATGGCTATGTATATGTTGCACAGGTTGCTATGGGCGCCGACAAGAACCAGACTCTGAAGGCTATTGCCGAAGCAGAGGCTTATGATGGTCCGTCCCTGATTATTGCTTACGCACCTTGCATCAACCACGGCCTGAAGGTTGGCATGGGCTGCAGCCAGCTCGAAGAAAAACGTGCTGTTGATTGCGGTTACTGGGCAACCTACCGCTTCAATCCGGAACTGAAGGAGCAAGGCAAGAATCCGTTCATTCTGGACAGCAAAGAGCCTACCGCAAACTTCCGTGACTTCCTGATGGGCGAAGTTCGTTTCAGCTCTCTGCAGAAGATGTTCCCGGATACTGCGGAAGCATTGTTCGAGAAGACCGAGAAAGACGCTATGACTCGTCTGGACGGCTACAAAAAGCTGGCAGGCAAGGAATAAAATTCTTGCTTAATAAAAAATAAGCCGTGCTGCGTAAGCAGCACGGTAAAAAGAAAAAATAAAGAACTCTCTATGTGCTCTGTTCATGCAGTGCTTCGTAGGGAGTTCTTTTTATGCTTAAAAAAAAGAAAATCCCGGCATGGCTTCTTCAAAAACCATAACCGGGATTCTTTTCGTTAAGCAATCGAAGCGACGCTTATTTTACTAGCGCTGCCAAAGCTTCCTTATCGTGCAGGCCGACTGCGGATTTTACCAGCTTGCCGCTTTTGAAAACCAACAGGCTGGGGATGCTCATGATAGCAAATTTTTCTGCCAACTCCGGATTATCATCAACGTTGCATTTGGTAATCTTGATATCGCTGTGCTCCTGAGCAAAGGCTTCCAAAATCGGAGCTTGCATACGGCAGGGGCCGCACCAGGATGCCCAGAATTCGAGCATCACATATTTTCCGGTTGGAAGGCATTCGGATAATTTTACTTTTTTCCCTTCCGGATCGGTGAGTTCGATGTCTTGAAACGGGGCTCCTATAGCGATTTTTTTGGCCATCTCTGCTTTTTCCTTGAATTCGGTCATACGGGGACAATTTCCCCAAACCCCGGAAAGTGTATTTTGCAGATCTTCGATCTGACCGGAGGTTAAGTCGATCTCTCCGAGCAGGAAATAACCGGCTTGATCGAGAGCCACTACAGAAGCCGGATTTTGTTTGATAAATCGGATCGTGGCCTGAATGATCTGCCGATCCAGTTCGGAGATCCGGCGGGCCAGGCGAATGCCCTCCTCGGTATTGAAGATGTTGTCTAATGCCGGACGGTGATATTGCTCGAGGTATTCGCCGTCTGCCTGATTTCTGGCTTTACTCAGTTCTTGGATAGAAGTTTTGAATGACTGATACAGATCTTCTGTCTCCGAACCCTGGATTATCATCTTACCTTTACGTTCCGGATTCCAGTAATAAGTGGGTAAAGTATGGATATCTCCCTGGAAAGTGATATCCGAATTTTCCAAATAGAAATGGCCGGCCAACCAGTTGGCTTCCGAGGATTTTTTCCCTACGGGAGTCGTATCGATGATCCAACGATAAAAGCCGGGTGCCGGAATTTCCCCGGTCAATTCGAAACAATGATCTTTAATGACCGTTGTTGCAATTGTTTGAGGAGGATAGCTATTATCCAACAGTTTGAAAACCATCCCTTCACATGGGCCTTGGATAGAGCCGGTGATGTGAAAAGATTTATTTTGTGCCTGGCAATACTGAATTGCCAGAACAAGGAATAGCACAGTTAACAGATTTTTCATTTTTGGGGATTTAAGGGTTTTCGATGAGTAAGTTGTTACCTGCTTTGGCCGATTGCGGGATGGGTAGGATCAATTGTTTATCCGACTTTATATTC
>OODJ01000668.1_pt1 | contig 32490 bp, 32 predicted proteins | sample 1671611 | NCBI WGS metagenome assembly OODJ01 (sample SAMN06348174, study PRJEB24527) | human gut metagenome | biome: human gut; feature: ankylosing spondylitis patient; material: feces | host: Homo sapiens | place: China | collected 2015-10 | reverse complement strand
ATTCTATGCTATCTCCCAAGCACGCAAAAAAACAGAAATGTGATTTCGTCACAGAATTTAAATGATAAAAAAGATAAAATAGAGACATCCTAAGAGAGGATGTCATGCGAAACAAATTTTTCGCTGTCAAATGAAAACAATCAGAAAGGAATATTACAATGTCTGCTATTCATATCAACAAACATAATTTTGAAACAACCGTCAAGAACAGTGAAAAACCTGTGCTTTTGGACTTCTATGCAAACTGGTGCGGTCCCTGCCGGATGGTATCTCCTATCATAGAGGAGATCGCGACAGAAAATCCTCAATATATTGTAGGAAAAATCAATGTCGACGAGGAACCTGATCTGGCACAGGAATTCGGTGTTGTCAGCATTCCGACGCTTGTCGTCATGAAAAATGGAAAGATTGAAAGAAAAACCACAGGCGCACGTCCGAAAGCGCAAATTCTTTCCCTGTTACAAGGTTAAACTGCGAAGTTTCTTTTTATCAAGAAGCCTGATTCCGCCGCGGGACATTTCCACCATGCCCTCGGCGGAAAAATATTTCAGCATTCTTGACACAACCTCACGGGCGGAGCCCATATATTTTGCTATCTGTTCATGAGTCAGCTTCACAATATCCGTTCCTGTTTTTGCGGTCTCGTCCAGCAAAAAAATCGCGAGACGACGGTCAAAGCTCATAAATAAAATTTGCTGCATAACCCACATAACATCCGAGAACCGACTGACCGCTGTCTCTAGCGCAAAAATTTTCATTTCCGGCACGCGTTCAGATACCGATGCAAACGCGGCCCCTGCAATGATGCAGCATTCGCTGTCTTGTTCGGTATCCGCAAAGACATCAAAGGTAATGCTTTGGAGAACACAGGATGCTGAAAGCATACACATATCCCCCGGAAACAACCGATAAAGCGTGATTTCCTTTCCCTGCTCGGAAAGGATATAAACTCTGAGACATCCTGACTGAACCAGAATCACACCGGTGCATTCGTTTCCGTCATGAATATTGATGCCTTTTGAATAGCGAACCATTCTGGAATGCCGGCAAAGGAAGTCTTTATCGACAGATGACAGGTTCATCCAAAACGGAAAAGCTTTTTCATAAATCGATTCATATACGCAATTCTCCATCGCTTTTGCTCCTTATCTTTCATTCTATAAAACAATATATAGAATAAATTTTCTGCCATTACTATCCGGTCTTTTTGTCAAAATATTGTTTCATCTCTCCGCCTGTCATAACAAAAACATCATATCACCCAAAACCCAAGCGAAGCCAACACAAATTTATGAGTTGGCTTCGCTGTGTTTTATTTTAAAAATCCGCTGATAATTTGTTCTTCTGCTTCCCGCTCCGATAACCCAAGCGTCATCAGCTTTGTAATCTGGTCTCCGGCAATTTTTCCGATAGCAGCTTCATGAATCAGGCTCGCATCGATACAGTTTGCCGTAATCTCCGGAATCGCACTGACAGTAGCCTCATCCATAATAATGGCATCACATTCTGAATGTCCAGAGCATTTTGCATTCCCGCGAATATTGGACAGAAAGACCTGATGCGAATGGTCTTTTGCTACAGAGCGGGAAATCACATTCGCACCAGACCCGTCGCCCTCAAGATCTACGATAAAATCTGTTTTAGCAAACTGATGTCCGTGCGTCATAATTTTTTCCCGAATGACAAGCGTAGCACCTGCCGCAAGCTTCGCTTTTGTCGTACGTACAGTGGAATCAACCCCTTTAATTTGTGTCGTTTCCATTTCCATATAGGCATTTTCCGCAAGTTCGGCAACGGTTGTGGGATTCATAACGTTTTCTCCGTTTCCGTCCCCCTCACCATAATGCTTTTCAATATAACGAACACGCGCGCCTTTCCCGACATAAAAGCTGTGAACCCCATCATGTTCAGACTTTTGATCTCCGCAATTATGAATACCGCAACCCGCGATAATGGTCACATCTGCGTCTTCTCCAATGTAAAAATCATTGTATACGACTTCGGAAAGTCCGCTTTCACTGATAATAACGGGAATATGAACGCTCTCGTTTTTCGTACCAGCCTTAATATAAATATCAATTCCCTGTTTATCTTGTTTTGTCACAATGTCGATGTTGTTTGTTGTAACACGCCCTGCAGAATCTCCGTTCGCGCGTATATTGTAAGCGCCGGTCGGAATTCCGTGCAAATCCGCGATTTCACGCAATAAATTTTTTTGTATTTCGTCTATCATATGTTCTCCGCCGATTGGCAGACTCCTTTCTTCCAATATGAATCTTTCACTTGATTAGATATAAAAAACAGCTGTTACATCTGATTTCATTCTTCATAGACAAAGGTGTTTTTCTATGAATATATGCCGCATTTGGATTTAAATGATTTTTTCCGTCAAGGTGCGGCACACAGCGCCGGAAGCATCTAAAAGCTCTGGCAGTATCTCATCTCTTGTACCATATTTTGTGAGTTTTCCGTCTGCAATCACCACAATCTTATCGGCAATATTCAATATTCTTTCCTGATGGGAAATAATCAGAATGGAGCCGCCTTTTCTTTGATACATTTTCTCAAACACCTTAATCAGGTTATTGAAACTCCAAAGGTCAATTCCTGCCTCCGGTTCATCAAAAACGGAAAGTCTGGTTCCTCTTGCAAGCACGGTGGCAATTTCAATGCGTTTTAATTCTCCTCCGGAAAGCGAGGCATTGACTTCTCTGTCGATATAATCACGGGCACAAAGACCAACCTCAGAAAGATATTCACATGCCTCCGACACACCGATTTTCCGTCCGGACGCAATGGTGATGAGATCCTTCACGGTAATGCCTTTAAAGCGAACCGGTTGTTGAAATGCAAAGCTGATTCCGCGCCGCGCACGATCCGTCACGGAAAGAGAGGTAATATCCTCTCCGTCAAGATAAATATGTCCTGCGGTCGGCGTGACAATGCCTGCAATCACTTTTGCCAGCGTTGATTTTCCTCCGCCGTTAGGACCGGTAATCGCCACGAACCGTTCATCAATTTTTAAGCTGATATCCCGCAAAATCTCTTTTCTGCCTGTTTCACCTGCCGCTTCGAATGAAATATGCTTCAGTTCTAACATTTTCTTTCTCCTTTTTCGTCAATAGCCAAGCTCTTCCCCGACGATAACAACTTTGATCCTTGATTTCTGTCTTTGATGTGCCATCACAACATAATTACAGCAAATTCTCGCATCCGACATACATCCGTCCGTTATATCGGCATTGTCGGCACCAGATTCCAATGAAACACACTTACCCATACGGAAGCAATACGTACCGCAGCCAAGACGCTTACAGTTTTTCGGCGCAGCGATGGTTTTTACCCGCCGCACAGCTTCATCAAGATTTTTGACCAGCTTATTGACACCAGCCACCACAATCACGCTCTTTGGTCCGTAAAGCATTGCAGAAACCCGATTGGAATTTCCGTCCACATTATAAAGCGTACCGTCCTCGGTAATCGCGTTGGAACTTACGAGGTAACAATCCGCTGTCATCGAGCGCACCATTGCCGCCTCTTTTTCTTCCGCAGAAAGCCCCGCAGCACCACGGTCAATATAATGGTAATCCTCGCTTTTCAGCGCATCAAGAATCCCAGTCTCGACAAGCGTCACCGAACCGCCTGATGCACAGACAGCTCCCTTCGGAACAAGTGAGAGCACAAGCGTTTTTGCCTCTGCCGCCGTTTGTACGTAATAAGCATCCATGTTGTTTTTTCGGAGAGCCTCCATTGTTTTTTCAATCTGTTCCGTTATCATGCTTTGTAACCATCCTTTAATCCGACAATCCGATGAAATGTGTTTTTATTTTTGGTATCAACGGCAAAATATCCCGTGCGTACAAATTGAAATTTATCGCCCGGAACTGCTTCTGCAAGCGATGGCTCGATCTTTGCATGCTCCACCCTTACCGCGGATTCTGGATTGATATAATCATCATATGTCTTGCCTTCCGGTATATCCGCAACATTTTCTAAAGTAAAAAGATAGTCATAGAGCACAAGCGTCGTATCTTTCGCATAATCTGCCGAAAGCCAGTGAATCGTCCCTTTGATCTTTCTGCCGTCCGACGGCATACCGTTACCGGTTTCAAGATCCGCCGTACAATGGATTTCCCTTACTGTTCCGTCCGGATTTTTTATGATCGTACCGCATTTCACAATATAAGCCCCCATAAGCCGTACCTCACCCTCCGGCTTCAGGCGGAAAAACTTCGGCGGCGGTGTCTCAGCGAAATCATCCGCATCGATATAAAGTTCCCTTGTAAACGGGACCTCCCGTCCGCCCGCCTCTGGATCACTTGGATGATTCGGGAGTGTAAAGTACTCAGTTTTCCCCTCGGGATAATTATCAATAACAAGCTTAATCGGATGGCAGACGCAGATCCGGCGAGGTGCCTTCTCGTTGAGTTCCTCACGGATACAGCTTTCCAAAAGCCGGATATCAACAAGGCTGTTCGACTTGGAAACACCGATTCTTCCGATAAAATCCAGAATGGACTGTGCGGTATACCCGCGTCTGCGCAGTCCGCACAGTGTCGGCATACGCGGGTCATCCCAGCCGTCCACAATACCACGTTCCACAAGCGAGCGCAGATGACGCTTTGACATAACCGTATGAGTCATATTCAGTCTTGCAAATTCAATCTGCCGCGGCGGACACGGTTTATATTCGAGATCGACATTTTCGATTACCCAATCATAAAGCGGACGATGAATCTCATATTCAAGTGAGCAAAGAGAATGTGTCACACCTTCAAGCGCGTCCTGAATCGGATGCGCAAAATCATACATTGGAAAAATACACCATTTTGTTCCTTGTCTGTGATGCTCCACATATTTAATTCGGTAAATCACGGGATCCCGCATGCAGAAGTTACCTGAAGCAAGGTCGATTTTGGCACGCAGCGTATATTTTCCTTCCGGAAATTCTCCCGCTTTCATGCGTGCGAACAAATCCAAGCTCTCCGCAATCGGACGGTCACGGAATGGAGACACTGCGGGATGTGTAAGATCACCGCAGTATTCAGGATTGCGAAAATCCTCAGCCGAAAGCTCGCAGACATATGCCAACCCCTTTTGAATCAGCCCCACCGCTAACTCATAATCCTTCTCAAAATAATCGGAGCCGTAATAAAACCGGTCCTCCCAATCAAATCCGAGCCAGTGAATATCCTCCTTGATGGCGTCTACATATTCGGTATCTTCTTTGGCAGGATTGGTATCATCCATACGCAGATTGCACCTTCCGCCGTATTTTTTCGCTGTTCCGAAGTCGATAACAAGCGCTTTACAGTGTCCGATATGCAGATACCCATTCGGTTCCGGCGGGAAACGCGTGTGAATTTCATCTGCACGCAGCTTTCCTTTTCGGATGTCCTCGTCAATCGCCTCATAGATAAAATTGTTTTCTATCTCAGCCATATTTCCAACTCCTTTTTATCATAACGCCGCAATTTGCGCTTCAATTCTTTTTCTTGTTTTGTCTTCTCCGAGAATCTGCATGACCGTATAAAGATCCGGCGCGTTCTGTTTTCCGGTTACCGCGACGCGGATAAAGGAACTGATATCCGCTACGCTTCCACGGAAAGCGGCAGGATCCGCTCTGTATACTTTCATATCCGAAGCAAAGCCGAGGCCGTCTGCAATTTTTTTAATTTTATCAAACCATACGCTCATCTCATCATCAAAAACATAGCCTTCAAGGAAACGCTCAAGCGTCTTCTTGATAACGGTGTTTTCAAATCCGTCCGGATATCCATCCGTAATCCCATAATAGCAATCATAGAAGAAGCCCATATACGGTTTTGCGTCTGCCCATGTCGCAATGTCTTTCCGCGGCTTTTTGCCGCCTCTTCCGATTGCGAGGATCGTCATCGCATACTCTTTATCTGCGAGAAGCACCGATGCGAATTCCGGGTCGTATTCCGATGCCCATGCAGTGAGCTTTTCATAAACCTCTGCTGCCGTCATTTTTGATATAATGTTCTTTGAGACATCCGTAAGTTTGGCAAAATCGAGCAAACATCCGGAGTTGCTCATTTTTTTAATCGAGAACGGAAAATCCGTATACGGCTTGTCCGGATTTTGCATTCTCCATTCGTCATAATTGGAATTGAGAATCGTCATAATGTATTCGCAGACGCATTCCGGCGCATAACCGCCGCGCTTATAATCTTTCATGTCGAGTCCCATGTCACGCTTAGAAAGTTTTTTCTTATTGCCGTTCTCATCCAGTTTCATAATCTGTGCAGTGTGCAGATATTTCGGCATCTGAAAACCGAGATAGCGGAAAAGCTGCACATGCTTCGGCAAGCTCGGAAGCCATTCCTCGCCGCGGACAACATGGGTCGTTCCCATTAAATGATCATCCACAGCGTGAGCAAAATGATAAGTCGGCACACCGTCCGATTTCAGCAGAACAAAGTCCTCATCGTTCTCGGGGAACTCCACTTCTCCGCGCACGATGTCCGTGACTTTGACTTTCTTTTCTCCGTCACCATCTGCAAGAATACGTAAAACAAAAGGATCGCCGGCCGCAAGATGTGCCTCCACCTCATCCATGGTAAACTCACGTGCACGCCGCATCTCCTCTTTCTGGCGTGCGGTTTCCTCCTCCGTCCACACCTTGCTTTTCACTTCCGCTTTTTTATCGGAAGCAGCAAGCCTGTCGAGTTCTTCCGTTGTGGTAAAGACAGGATATGCTTTGCCTTCAGAAACAAGTTTTTTGGCGTACACATGATAAATCGCTACCCGTTCGCTTTGCTTATACGGTCCGTAAGCCCCGTTGTCTATTATCTTTCCATTCGGACCGATCGCAGCACCCTCATCAAATTTCATGCCATATTCGGCAAGTGTGCGGATGAGCGCCTCCGCCGCGCCTTCTACTTCGCGTTTTGCGTCGGTATCTTCAATTCTCAGATAAAACACACCGCCCGATTGATGTGCAAGCCGTTCATCGATCATTGCGCCATAAATTCCTCCAAGATGAATAAAACCGGTCGGACTCGGTGCAAAACGTGTTACTTTCGCACCGTCCGGAAGATTTCGCTTCGGGTATTTTTTCTCCATATCCTCCGGTGTCAGAGTGACACTGGGAAACAGTAAATCGGCAAGCTTTTTGAAGTCCATTTTTTTATTCTCCGTTTCAGTCAGTTATTTTTACCGGCATTCATTCGGAAGCCGTATTCTCCATGTCCGGGATAAATGACCCTGTCGGCAAGACGAGGCCAAAGCATCGTAAGCGTCTCTTTGAGCGTCGATTCATTTCCGCCCCATAAATCGGTTCTGCCCAAACCATCCGCAAAAACGGTATCTCCCGTGAAAACAGCGTCATCGGCAAAGAAGCAGACGGAACCCGGCGTATGTCCCGGTGTATACAGAACAGTAAGCGATTCTTTTCCGATAGGAATCATCTCCCCATCCTTTAAAGGACGAGGAATACTGCGGCATCGGATAGGATAGCCCAAAAACATCTCTGAGCCGTTCTTGGTTTCATCATCAAGCATCTGCATATCTGGCACCGACAAAAAAATCTCGGCTCCGGTCAAAGCGGAAAGCTTGTCTGCTTCAGCAATATGATCAAAATGTCCATGGGTAAGAAGAATTTTTTTGATGGAAAAGCCGTTTTCCGCCGCTACGGCAAGGATCCGTTCCGTATGTGCTGCGGGATCGATAACTGCCGCCATTCCCGTGGAAACATCTGCAACAAGAAAGATATTGGTTGCAACCGGTCCTCCGGCAAATCGAATGATTTTCATGCCGCCTTCCTCCGCGAATCAGCCATTATAAATTCTTTAATTGATTTATTATATCATATTATACGGAGATTGTCCATAAAATTACAGGATATTTTTTCAAAAACCGCATAAATGCACTTTGGGGTAATCAATTTTCCTTTTAAAAAGGCAAAACCGCCGTTCCATGATAGAATCTTCTTCGGAAAATCTCTAAAATCTCTTTTTCATCGGAGAATTCACTGTATCAAAATATAAAAATAAGTCTTATATGTTTCTTTCCTGTTCTCGGTATAAAAACACGTTTTACGAACAAAAGAAAAAATTTTGTCAAGTAAAAAAGACTTCGTCATCCGATTCCGGAGCCGAAGCCTTTCCTGAAAAAGTTTAATTTATTTTTCGTCCGTGCCGGAATTCTGTTCTGTTCCGGCAGAAGCTGCACCTGAAAAAGTACCGGATGAGACTCCTGTTTTTGAAACAGCACCGTATATTTTATCTACGAGCTGACCGTACAAAGGCATCTCTTTGTCGGCGCAGAAAGCCACAGCACCCAAAATAACAAACACAATAAGATACAAATTGGTGATAAGTCCCAGCCATTTTGTCATTTCGGAATAAAACTTATCGTAATCCGAAGCGCCAGCAAAACCAATGGTTGCTGAAGCAAAGCCGCCGAAAATCAAGGAAATCAGCTGCATAACCGCAAGGACACTCAAAAGAAGCAACAAACATTGCGAAATTCTCTTGATATACTTGCTGTCACAGTTAAAAACAATAGCCGCCACAAGCAGACCTACCATTACCCAAACATAACCTTTCAGCAAAGCAAATACAAGCGCAAGTATTGTGAAGAATGAACCAATTGCTTTTTTACTCATGATGTTTCTCCTCTTTGTTTATTTTACAAACGCCGTCATCTCAAGCATTTGTTTCTACAGTATATTCTATCAGAGAAAGAAATAAAACTCAAGAAGTTTTTCAAAAAAAGCTTATTCAATCCTATATTTTTTATAAAAATAATCCGGTATAGTATTTTCGCCGTTTTTGTGGTAAAATAAGGACAATCGAAATTTTGTTCGGATAAGGAGAGCGGATATGTCTAAAATAACCGTTCGGAAGATACGATATGACAACGTGGATATGGAAGGCGCGCTGCGTTTGGCTGAAAATGCACTTCGGTCCGACAGCATGCATACCGTCGTCACGCCCAATGCGGAAATTGCACAGATGTGTCTTGAGGATGCTTCTATACTGGAAATCATAAATACTTCAGATATTGTGTTGCCGGACGGTGCGGGAGTCATCCTCGCGTCCAAGATTCTCGGCACACCGCTGCGCGAAAAAGTAGCAGGCGTGGATTTCGGAGAGAAGCTGCTTTCTCTTGCGGCACGTGAAGGACATGGCGTTTTCCTGCTCGGTGGAAAACCGGGGGTCGCCGAAGCCGCCGCAAAAAAACTGAAGTCGAACTTCCCTCTGCTTGATATCCGCGGCTCCCATGACGGATATTTTGAAAAAAGCGGGCCAGAAAATGAAGCGGTTCTTCAAATGATCAATGACTCAGGCGCCCATATTTTATTCATTTGTCTCGGAGCTCCCCTGCAAGAAAAATGGCTTTATGCCAACAAAGAAAAGCTTTTGCACATCCGTCTTGCTGCATGTCTTGGCGGCTCTCTTGATATTTATGCCGGAACCGTAAAACGCGCACCGAAGTGCTTCATCAACATGCATATGGAATGGTTCTATCGTCTGCTAAAAGAACCGAAACGAATTGTCAGAATGATGAAGCTCCCCAAATTCGTCGCAGGCGCATATGTCGACAGACTGAGAAACAGAAAGAAAAAGCAAGAAGAAGCCTGATGTTTTTTTATCAGCTATGCCTCTATCCATGGCTTTTCATCCCTCAGAACGCCATACGTCCCCATGACGGCTCAGATATCCGAAAATCCGGCATACCGAGAATTTCTCTTGCACAATCGACGTAATAAATATAATTTTCAAGCGGCGTTCCGTTTGGGATCCGGTGATCAAGTCCGAACACCACGCCTCCCTCCATCATACACGGCTGCATTTTATAAACAAGCTCTGCCCTGATCTCTTCTTTCGTTCGACGCAGCACATGCTTATCAATTCCGCCGCGAAACGCAATTTTGTGCCCATACTTCTTTCTGAGTGCTACAATGTCCATGCCCGCTGCCGGCTCACAGGGATAAAAAATATTGATTCCTCCCTCTATAAACGTGTCGATAAGCGGATTCATATTACCGTCACTGTCCTGACAGAAAAGCTTAGTGCCTGAGTCTTTCACAAGCTCCCATGCATGCAAATAATACGGAATGAGATATTCGGATACAGTTCCGGGACCAATCAGCGGTCCGGTTTTTCCTGCCATATCTTCATGTACCGAAAGCTGATCGAGTATAAGACCGGAAGAAACAATTTTTGAAAGTACTCGGACGTTCATCTCCGATATGGTGTTTAAAATATCGAAAAGCAATTCCGGATCCTCATAAAATGCAACACAGCAGTTCTCTTCTCCCATCAGTTCACGCAGAATATCAAAGCCTCCAAGGATTTCAGCTTTGATAAGAGTTCCTTCAGACTGTAGTTTCTTTGCTTTTTCAATCTCCTCATCAGAAATACGGCAATCATCATATTCAAACATGTGTTTTATCTTCCGCCAATCATCCATTGTTTCAACCGGATAATTCTCAGGCAGCGGAATGGTAGAAGTTCCCTTATCCATGCGTACGCGCCTGCCGTAATGATCAATGGCAACATAATATCGATCGTTATCCTCAAGAACGATCTCTTTCTGACGGTGAATGGAATCCAAATTGCCAAGATTGTAATATGGGACATAATCAAAGGCAAAACCGTGCATGGCAATCATATCTTCCGTTGCACCCTGTGCTCTCCATTCCTCCGGAAGTCCGACAATCGGTCCGAAAAGCTCCGAAAACATCGGACGTTCAGAATGATGATATGTCATCAAATCCACATACTGCTTGTTTGTCCATTTCATAAAATTACCTCATCCATGATTGTTTTTTTAAGTTTATCATGAAATCTCTGAAAATGCCATTGATTTTTGTAAAATAAATTTGTAATATTGTATACAGATAAGATATCCGAAAAACGATCAAGAGCGTTTCTCCGTCTTACCAAAAACACAGTAAAAGTATTGTTTTTCAAAATACAGCCGTAGGCAGTTTCCCCTTGTAATACGATAGAAAAATACATATTAAAATTTTGTATTTTTGATATTTTCTAAATAAATACAAAATTTATCATATCCTTTCTAAACTGCCATAAAATCTTTTTGAAATATACATCCCATAAAGGAGAATTAAAATGCAACTTAAAATCAATTCGTGCGGAGTCAGCGACTGTGCGCCGGAATGGGAATGGACAACTGCGCCGCATGGATTTGGAGATTATGACCTTTGGGCAGTATTCCGCGGTATCGGGACAATCATCGCACATACGGAGAAAGAGCCGCCTGCGGAATATCATCTCCAAGAGGGTGCCTGCCTTCTGCTGGCACCAAATACGGTCTACACAGCATACCATGAACCATCATGTCCTCTTCTTGTCATCAATGTCCATTTCGACTTTCTGAATGACAACGGCATTTTTGTCTATCCTTTTCCAAAACCCCAAGCAAAAAACGTCGTGTCTCCTATGTTTTTTAAAACGCTGTTAATGCGTACTGTCACACTTTTCAACAGTAAAAAAGAGAATGCTGCTCATACATTTTTCGCAGCGGCGCTGGAAGAATTTCAAAGCGCAGAAGCTCTTGGAAGTCCCGATAACCCATGGGTTCATATTGTCAATGAAATTTGTGAGCAAACAGAAAGTTTTAAAAAATCGCCCACGCTTTCAGAACTTTCAAGGAAATACGGCTATTCCGAACGTTATATCGGTAAAATGTTCAAAAAAATGACGGGGCTTTCCTTTTCGGATTATATGCTGAATTCCCGAATCAGCAAAGCAAAAATGCTTTTGCGATTCACCAACGCTTCTATGGCTGCTATCGCCGAGGAAACCGGATTTTACGATGCTTGTCATTTTTCTCGCTGTTTTAGAGTACTTGTCGGCATGTCGCCCAGCAAATTCCGAAAGGGTTAATACAGAATACCGGCATTGTTGTCTATTCTTTTCTTAAATATATTTTTATTTTTACGGAATTTTTATCTTGACATTCCGCAAAATTTATGATATAGTAAAAAACGCGGTTAATTGTGATAAGGATAATCTTTCCGTTTTTATGAAGGCGTAGCTCAGCTGGTTAGAGTATCTGCTTGACATGCAGGGGGTCGGTGGTTCAAATCCACTCGTCTTCACCACAAAAGCACTCGTTGCTCGGGTGCTTTTCTCATACGGGGGTGTAGCTCAGCTGGGAGAGCGCTTGAATGGCATTCAAGAGGTCATGGGTTCGATCCCCACCATCTCCACCAGAATAAAAAAGAAAAACAAGAAGCCTTTTTCTAAAGAAAAAAGGCTTCTTGTTCTATATCTCAATTTTTACAATAAATGCTCACCCTTCCATGTCAATCGTGTAAAAATCCCGTTTTCTTTAGGACTTTTTGATCGGCATGGAATATATGATGCTGTTGATTTACAAATAATTTTTCATTTTATCGATATTGTCTTCTTCAAATGTCATCATATCATTTGCAATTTTAACAATCTCTTTGGAAACACCGTCTTGCTCCGCCTGTTTCACACGTTTTTTGAGATCAATCACTCCCATAGTAGAGCCATTGATCATCATTTCTGCGATTTTTGATGTTGAATTATCAACCATTGTGCTCATCATAATCGAAATCTCTGCGGGAATTTTAGCGAATGCACTGATCTCTTTTGCTGTTGAAGACATACCGGAAAGTTTATTTCTTGTCGTATTGGCGAAATTCTGATATCCGTCAAGCTGTGCTGTCAGTTCACAGCGCAGTTTCTCGTCCTTTGTTTTTCCCAGAACTGTCGTTACGGAATCCGTGCCCATACAAGCATTCTTATATAAATCCTGAAGAAATTCTTCATCCGGATTTGTTTTCTTTTGTTTATCTGCCATAGGAATCACCTCATTGATTTTTATTTTATCATCAAGTTCCAAGTAACTCGGAAACCTCATGAATTAGTATTTCCTTTGCTTTACAAACCATACATGTTACCTCGCAAAAGATGTTAACTTAACAAAAAAATAACAAATAAGTATCAATTATTTTTGAAAAAGGTATTGTATATTTTTTCATTATCGGTTACAATAGAAATGTATGGAAGAAAATTTCCACAATAAAAAATCCATTGATTTTCAGGAGGAATTACAAAATGTCTGTTAAAGTTGCCATCAATGGCTTCGGTCGTATCGGCCGTCTGGCATTCCGTCAGATGTTTGATGCAGAGGGCTATGAAGTTGTTGCCATCAACGATCTTACAAGCCCGAAAATGCTCGCTCATCTTCTCAAATACGATACTGCTCAGGGAAGCTACCTCGGCGTAATCGGAGAAGCAAAGCATACCGTAGAATCTACAGAAGATTCTATTATCGTAGACGGAAAAGAAATTAAAATTTACGCTTGCAAAGATGCCAAGGACTGCCCGTGGGGTACTCTCGGAGTAGACGTTGTGCTGGAATGCACAGGCTTCTACTGCTCCAAAGAAAAATCGATGGCTCATATTGAAGCCGGCGCCAAAAAAGTTGTCATTTCCGCTCCTGCCGGAAATGATCTGAAAACCATCGTTTACAGCGTAAACGAAAAAACACTCACCAAAGAAGATCAGATCATTTCTGCTGCTTCCTGCACGACCAACTGTCTTGCCCCGATGGCAGATACTCTGAACAAAACATATCCGATCGTTTCCGGTATCATGACCACCGTACATGCTTATACCGGTGATCAGATGATTCTCGACGGTCCGCAGAGAAAAGGTGACCTTCGCCGTTCTCGTGCCGGCGCACAAAATATCGTTCCGAATTCCACCGGTGCTGCAAAAGCCATCGGTCTTGTCATTCCGGAACTCAATGGCAAGCTGATCGGTTCTGCTCAGCGTGTTCCGGTACCCACCGGCTCCACCACAATTCTTGTTGCTGTTGTAAAAGGCAAAGATGTAACCAAAGACAGCATCAATGCCGCTATGAAAGCAGCCGCTTCCGCTTCATTCGGTTACAATGAAGAAGAAATCGTTTCTTCCGATGTAATCGGTATGAAATACGGTTCCCTCTTTGATGCCACTCAGACAATGGTAACCAAAATCGATGACGATACCTATCAGGTTCAGGTCGTTTCATGGTATGATAATGAGAACAGTTATACTTCTCAGATGGTTCGTACCATTAAATATTTCGCAGAGCTTTAATCTTTCAATACAGCAAAAGAGGCGGCAGAGTGTTCTCTGCCGCCTCTTTTATTTATGTTTTGGTATTTCCTATTTTTAAACCCCGCATTTTCTATCAAGGAAGCACGAATCAGCAAATCCCGGCAACAAGTATATTCTTGACCAAAGGCGATTGATTTTTTCTCCCTATTATGGTTTAATAAACAATAGACATTGTCTTTATCTCTTCCCATGTTAAATGAGTATTTTAAAAACGGCTGCCGCAAGATCATGTCAGGCTCTGACGCAATGATTTCGCCGCATCTGCGGTAAAGGAGAATACCATGAAAGTTTATTATATTGACAGAAAAATTCCCATCAAACAGTTCGATGATCTTTCTCTGCTCACCGAACGCCATTCTATCTCCACTTTGAAACTGAATATTCCCGCAGAAGAAAATTTCGTTTTGCAGATCGCCGTACTTCCCGAAAAAGAAAAAGAAATCATAAAGATCCGTATCGATGGAGATCTCCCGATTTTTTGTGTCAACACAGAAATCGTTGATCATACCGGACTCCGATATGAAAAAAAGATTCCTTTGCATGAAGGATTTCTTCAGCCTTTGTTTTTTATCATCGGCGCCGTTTCAAAAGGGACAAAAAGAGAAACGATATCACACATCTGGTTTCAAACAGACATCGGAGAAACAACTCTTTCCCTGCAAATCCACCATACAGACGAAGCGGTAGAAAACGGAGGAGATCATGATCTATGGCGCCTTTCCAGACTGCGCTGGCTGAATTCCTCACGATTTCTCAATCATAAACCTGTTCCTCCCTATTTTTCGCCTCGTCTGAACGGTAAAACCATTCAGATTCTCGGACGTGAGATTCAAGTCGGAGAAAACGGACTTCCAAAAGCAGTCTTTTCTTATTTTGATGAAAGCATTTCCCTTTGTGATATCCCGCAAAAAAGCCTTTTTTCTGGGCCGATGTCATTTCTTCTTGACGGAGAAAGCATCCTCTATGACAATCTCTCTTTTACCCCGGAAGACGGACATATCAAGATTCAGGCACACGGAAGCGGAACGCGAGTTGATCTTTCCGTCACAGGTGTTCTTTATTACGAAGGATTTTTAAACTATTCCATCCAAATATCTGCAAAAGACAACGTCCGCTTTGAAAACATTGCGCTTAAAACGTCTCTTTGCGCCGATTGCTCAGATTATATGAACGGTCTTGGCCACGTCGGCGGAAAAGCACAAAGCTTTTCATTTCGCTGGAATTCCGAAAAACACTGGGATTGCCTTTACGTCGGCGCAGTGAACGCCGGAATCCGCCTCAAATGGAAAGCAGAACATTATGTGAAACCTCTTGTTAATATTTATTATAAAAACATTCCTCTTCTCATTCCCCAAACAACATGGGATAATCATGGAAATGGGAACATTATCTTCGAAAAAACAGAAGAAAGCGCCAAAATTTCCGCATTTACCGGTGCTTTTTCCATGCAAAAAAAGGAAACCGTCTCTTTTGATTTTGAAATTCATTTGACTCCCTTTCAGCCAATCGATTATCATAAACATTATTCTACCCGATACAGCCACAACGATCACTTGAGAAACGGAGCAAATGAGATCCGACGCGCCGTGGCAAACGGTCTGAATATCATCAACGTGCATCACGGCAATCCGTTTCACCCCTTTATCAATTATCCTTTTATCGAGACAGAAAAGCTGAAGTCTCTTGCTGCCGCAGCAAAAGAAAAAAATATTGGTATTAAGGTGTATTATACCATTCGAGAACACAGCAATCACATGGCAGAGGTATTCGCTTACAAAGCATTAGGAGATGAAATCATTCTCCGAAAAAATGGAGAAGGATTTCCCTATCGTGACGGAAAGCCCAAATGGCTTACGGAATATTTTGGAGATGACATCATTCCTGCGTGGAAAGTCGATTTTTCCAAAGGCAAATATAAAGATGACCCGGATGTTTCCTTCCTTGTTCATCCCGGTTCACGGCTTGATAATTACTATATTGAAGGACTTGATTGGCTTGTACATCATATCGGAATCAAGGGAATCTATATTGATGACACCGCTATGGACAGAACGACAATCGAACGAGCTAAAAAAGTTCTCCTGCCGGTAAACGGACTTATCGACATGCACATGTGGAACCATGAAACCGATTGTGCCGGAGATATCAGCTGCATGAACCTTTATACGGAACTTATGCCATTTATAGACAGCTTTTGGATTGGAGAAGGTTACCGATATCGGCGAATGACACCGGAATTTCTCTTAACGGAAGTATCCGGTATTCCATACGGAAAAACAAGTGCTATGCTGCAGGACGGAGGCGATCCGTATATCGGCATGCTTTATGCAATGAACAATCGATTTGGATGGAACGGCGTTACAACCGCAACAAGGATTTACCGTCTTTGGGATGATTTCGGAATCGAAGACAGTGAAATGCGCGGTTACTGGCATAGCAAAAATCCGATGATAACCGGAAATGACAACGTGTACGCTACCGTATATATCAAAAAGGACAAGGCACTTGCGTGTATGTTCAATTTTTCGGAAGAACCGGTCACGGTTTACCCTATCATAGATGAGACACTGCTCGGATTTCCCGTCAGAAAAATAGAAACGGCGTTCATCCCCAACCTTCAAAGAAAAAGAAAAATACATCTCAAAGAAGGCATCGCTCTGGGCGGAAAGGATGGTATAATTCTGATAGTTAGCCGTTCAATATAAAAAAGCGGAAAGAATTCTCCTGCTTTTACATACAAATTTCCCGATATCCATATAAAAAACAAATCATTCCGGCAAAACAGTTGATTTTTCTCTTTGTTTGTGGTTTAATGATATCAATCACTTTAGATAAAGGAGAAAGATCCGAAAGGATCGCATACCAAATGAACATACAGGAATTTTATTTTCAAAATGCTGTCCCTGTCTGGGCTGCAAAACGTGAAACGGAAATGAATCTTTGGCTTTCTTTCCGTGCCAATCTTACCCCTTGCAAAAGCAGTCTTTTGAAGCTCAGTGGTTCAACTGCCTATGTTGTAAAAATCGACGGAACGTTCGTCGCATTCGGTCCCGCCCGTTCGGCACACGGCTTCTATCGAGTGGATGAACTTGAGCTTTCCCGCTATATCAAAACCGACGGAAGCATTCTCACCGTCACGGTTGCAGGATATAACTGTGATTCTTATTACCACCTTGACCAGCCGTCCTTTTTCTGCGCCGAGATTCTTTCGGACAATCAAATCATCGCCGCAACCGGAAAATCCGGGTTCCTATGCCGTGAGGTTACCGAACACGAACAAAAGGTGGAACGTTATAGTTTTCAGCGCACTTTCTGTGAGGTCTATAACCAAAGTCCTGAACTTGCCGAATGGGATACAGAAAAAAATCCTGTTGGTTTTTCTCTTATCGAACCGGTTCCGACAGATGCCAAAACCTTTATCGCCAGAGGCTGCGGATACTGTGAATATGACTTCATTCCGGCAAAACAGATTTCCTCCCGCGTGGATTTTCAGATCGGCGATCATGCTGACGAATTGAAATATCCCCGTCAAATAATCAATATCGGAGAAAATTATAAAGGCTTCCCTGTTTCTGATGTTACAACTGATTCTCTTCTCACAGCTCGTAATTTTGATCTTACCGGTATTAAAAAAACAAAGGAAAAGCCCGGCAAGGAAGTGATTTCGGAAGGTCACGCCGTCACCTATCAAATGGAAAAAGATACGACGGGGCAAATTGTTTTTGACGCTGAATGTGAAGAAGATGCAGAAATCGTCATCACGTTCGACGAATACCTCAGTGAAAATGATATTATTAATTTTCGACGGATGGGAGTTATCAACGCACCAATCTTTCGCTTAAAGAAAGGTCGCTATCACCTTTCTACCTTTGAGCCTTATACCATGAGCGTTATCCGTATTTTTGTCACCCGCGGATGTGTTGCCATCTCCAATCTCGGATTGATTTATTTCGGAGCAGATAAAACCGCCAAACGATATACGGGCAATGATCCTGAGCTTGCCAAAATATTCGATGCAGCCGTTGAAACTTACAGACAAAATACATTCACCATTTACATGGATTGCCCATCCCGTGAGCGCGCTGGCTGGCTTTGTGACAGCTTTTTTACCGCTCGGGTTGAAAAAGTTCTGACCGGAAAGAGCGAAATCGAACACAATTTCCTTGAAAATTTCTTTTTGCCGGAGAGTTTTAAAGCCATTCCCAAAGGGATGTTTCCTATGTGTTATCCCGGTGACCATAATGACGGAAATTTTATTCCGAACTGGGCAATGTGGCTTGTCATAGAGCTTGAAGAATATTTAAAAAGAACAAATGACCGAGCTTTTATCCATTCGGCAAAATCCCGCATTTATGCTCTGCTTGATTATTTCAAACCGTTCGAAAATCAAGACGGCTTGCTTGAAAAGCTTGAAAGATGGGTATTTATTGAATGGTCAAAATCCAATGAGCTAACCCAAGATATCAATTATCCCACCAATATGCTTTATGCAAAAATGCTGCGCAGCGTCGCGGCTTTATATGAGGATGACAATCTCAGACAAAAAGCGGATCGTATCGCCGAGGCAGTCAATCGACAGTCTTATTTGGATTCCGGTTTTTACTGTGACAATGCTGTGTATGACGAAAACGGAAAAGCGGTTCTTTCAGGAAAGTGTACCGAAAGCTGTCAATATTACGCTTTTTTCTGCGGGATTGCCACGCCGGAAAGCCGTCCCAAGCTTTGGCATCGCCTGCTCCATGATTTCGGCCCGGATCGTGTCAGAAAAGGTGACTGGCCTCATCTGCTCGAGGACGCCAAATGGCAGAATGTTTTTCCCTCCAATGCATTTATCGGTAATTATTTGAGACTTGAGCTGCTTTATCAATATGGTGAATATGAAAAGCTGACAGAAAATATCAAAGGATATTTTGTTAAAATGGCGGATCTTACCGGTACGCTTTGGGAAAACGACACTCCAACGGCAAGCTGTAATCACGGATTTGCCTCTCATGTGATTTATTGGATGAACGGAATGGGCATGATTGAATAAGCTCTCCACAGAAGAGGAACCGTTGACACTGCCGATAGTTCTCCAAAAAGCAAAAATATCAGCCAAAAGTCATATTAACTTTTGGTACACCGGATACATAAAAACAAAGACGCCCTCTTTGAAAGAGGGCGTCTTTGTTTTTATGTATTTTAAAACTTTACCTTGTGGCGCAGCTTTTTTTTGGCGGTTCCCGCACCGACGCCGCAGATACCGGCAATTGCAGAAAATATAATAATCGCAGGCGCACAAATTGCGAAAAGAGAAAGACGGATCGCAAGTCCGAATGCGAAGGCAAGAAGAACAAGGATTCCTGTAAGCAAAATCCCTGACACCGCACCGCAGAGAAGGCCGCTTTTCTTATGACTGCGCGCAGAAAAATATCCCGCAAGCAATGCCGTAATAAAAAGAGAACCCAGCGCGAGCGGCGGCGTAAACTTATCCGGATCATCCAAGGATAAGCCCAAAAAACAGGAAGCGACAAGAAGTACCAGTCCAATAGCAAGAGAAATCAGCGTGCTTGTAAACACGGAAACAAAAAAACTTTTTTCCTTTTTTTCACCGGCATGTTTATGTTTGAAAAGAGTTTTGTCCATAAATAACCTCCGAACCTTTTTGTTACATCATATGCGGTCCGGAGGTTGTTTATGATTATTTCTTTTCTTCTTCCGTCTTTTTTTCTTCGGATGTCCCTTCGCCGTCCGTAATTTCGGCAGGCTTGTCTTCAGCAACAGGTTCGTCGAACTTGCGGTCAATCCGCTTTACTGCCGTACGTTCAAAACGGATTCTTGTTCTTTCTTTGGTTGTTTCCAAAACAAAGGTATCTTCTTTTACATTCACAACTCTGCCGATGATACCACCGATGGTTGTAATTTCATCACCGACAGAAAGACTGTTGCGCATGTTGGCAGCTTCTTTTTCCTGCTTTCTTTGCGGACGTATCATTACAAAATACATAACAACCAAAAGAAGCGGTATCATAAGAAGCGTCATAATATTGCCAAGGCCGCCTTGTGTCGTTGTCTCTGCCGCTGCGTCTAAAAACATAGCTTAAAACCTCCAGTTTTCATTTGTGTGCGGAAAATTCTGATTTTCCGCTCCGAATCATAATTATCTGTATCAGTATATCCGATTTCTTTTTATATTTCAATAACAATTTGTAAATTTGACCGGAAAATTCAAAATATTTTCTTGCTTTTTCCGCATATTGAGGGTAAAATATACATAAATTCAATGTTTTTACTGAAGGAAGGTTTCCAAGAAGAAGCATGAAGGATGGATTTCTGATCGCGGGAACGGCAACTCCCGACCTCAAAGTAGCAGATCCGGCATACAATGCAGACCAAATCATAGAAAATATGAAGCAGGCAAAAGAGAAAAAAGTTTCTCTGCTTGTCTTCCCCGAATTGTCCGTCACAGGATATACCTGCGGAGATCTTTTCGGGCAACGGACATTAACCGATGCCGCCGGACAAGCGCTGGAGCGGATCCGAAAAGCCAGCTGCGGCTGGAAAGCGCTTGTTTTTATCGGCATGCCGATCCGTAACGGAGAAAAACTCTACAACTGTGCAGTCGCCCTTTGCGATGGAACAATTCTGGGGATCGTGCCAAAAAAATATTTACCGAATTACAGTGAGTTTTACGAAAAACGAAATTTTACTGCGGCACCTGATACGATTTCCTCACTTCGGATCGGAGAAAATCTCGTTCCGTTTGGTACGAATTTGATTTTCCGCGCGTCTAATATGCCGGAATTTTCTGTCAGCGCTGAAATCTGTGAAGATTTATGGGTTATCACACCGCCTTCCCTTTCTCATGCGGCTGCCGGTGCCGGTATTGTTGTCAATCTCAGCGCAAGCAATGAGATTATCGGCAAAGCGGAATACCGCCGAACGCTGGTATCAGGACAATCTGCCCGTATCATCGGAGCGTATGTTTATGCGGATGCAGGAAGTGCGGAATCTACGACGGATATGGTATTTTCCGGTCACAGTATTATAGCGGAAAATGGCAGAATACTTTCAGAACGACTTCCGTTTGAGGAAAGCATGCAGACTGCCGTCATCGATGTTTTTCGATTGGCAGATGAGAGAATCAAAACCGATACTTACCCTGCAAGAAGCGAAAAGTGTGCCGATTATTTGGAGATTCCATTTGAGACTGAACAATATGTACTGGAAACGCCGAAATTTTCAAAGCATCCGTTTGTCCCCGCTGACAGCGAGGAATTTGAACGGCGGGCAGAACGGATTATAGCCATTCAAACGGCCGGTCTTCGCAAACGGCTTGCACATACCGGCGCTCAAACGGCTGTAATCGGTATTTCCGGCGGACTGGACTCCACTCTCGCTTTGCTTATCACTGTTCGGGCAATGGATTTGCTTCATCGATCTAGAAAAGATATCTTGGCGGTAACGATGCCGTGCTTTGGTACGACAGCCCGTACCAAAAGCAATGCCATAACGCTTGCCGAGGCACTCGGAGTAACCGTGAAAACCGTAGATATCAAACATGCGGTCGAAGTACACTTTGCTGATATCGGTCAGGACGAAGCTCTCCATGATGTGACATATGAAAACGCACAAGCCCGCGAACGCACTCAAGTGCTGATGGATATTGCCAACGCTTCCGGCGGACTGGTTGTCGGCACGGGAGATCTTTCCGAGGTAGCGCTTGGCTGGTCCACTTATAACGGAGATCACATGTCGATGTACGGCGTCAATGCGTCTGTTCCGAAAACACTTGTAAGATATTTGGTTTCCTATTTTGCTTCCGGTCTTTCCGGCATAGCAAGAGAAGCACTGCTTGATATCATGAATACCCCTGTCAGCCCGGAATTGCTTCCTGCAAAAGATGGAGAAATCATACAGAAAACAGAGGAAATTGTCGGTCCATACGACCTGCATGATTTCTTTTTATACTACACAATCCGCATGGGATTTTCTCCGAAAAAACTGTTTCGTGTGGCCTGCCGTGCTTTTGAAGATGAATTTGATGCCAAGACAGTATTGAAATGGCAGAAACATTTTTATCGCCGCTTTTTCTCCCAGCAGTTCAAACGGTCCTGTATTCCGGACGGACCTAAGGTTGGTTCCGTTTCTCTCTCTCCACGCGGAGACTGGCGAATGCCAAGCGACGCTTCGGCAGCGGCATGGCTGCGAGAATTAGAAAACATTCCGGTATAATCGCTTACAGGATCCCTTCTCTTTTTAGAACGCATTTTTTATCAGAACAGTAAACAATCTTTTTAAAAGCAAAGAAAAAAGGATATTTTTTCTCTGTCCAAATAGAAAAAGGTCGGATGATTCCGACCTTTTTCTATTTGGAATTTAGCGGTACCGATGATTCCGACACCTGCACCTATTATTCAAATAACTTGTCCCGTACCCGGTCGCTTTCTTCAAAAGCATGGACAAATTCGACAACCGTTTCATTGACAGGCGTGGGAATTTCATATTTTCTCCCGCCTTTTACAACAGCGCCGTTGATAAAATCAATTTCGGTCTTTCTTCCGGCACGACGGTCCTGCACCATGGAAGCAAAGCCGTTTTTAGCGTCCTCACAAAGCTTATGGATAGAATCCAGCACCAACTTTTTCTCGAACACTTCCCCGTCCGCAGCGGCGACCTGAATGGCTTCCTCTACAATTTTTTCAGTCAATGCCCATGTATGCGGATTGGCATAAATTTCATAAAGACGGCATTCCAGCACAGAGGAAAGCGAGTTCAGCGTCATATTGATAAACAATTTTTCCCACAGCAAACGGCGGGCATTCTCACAGAAAAGCATCTCATCCCGGCACATGGCAAACGCCGCCACAATTTCTTTTGCTCTTTTTTGATTTCCTGAAAGCGAACCGATTTTTGTTACACCGTTTCCGCTGTGATAAATACTATCCGGACCTGTCACAACACAATTATGTCTTGTTGTACCGACAAAAATTCGGTCTTTTCCGACAAATTTTTCTATCACTTCATCATTTCCGAGCCCATTTTGAAGCGTCAAGACATCCGCTCCGCCTTCTAACAGTGCACGGTTGGTGTTAAGAGCTGCCTCCGTCACCGTTGCCTTGACAAATACAATAACAAGCTCGACCCCGGGAACCGGTGTACCACTCATGACCGCTTTCATTGGATAATGGTGTTTTGTACCATCGAATTCTTCTACAGTTACTCCATGAGAGTTTAATGCCTCAATTCGTTCGGGATTTTGCTCAAGCAAAATCACCTCATGTTTTTCAGAAAGAAAAGTACCGAACAAGCATCCCATTGCGCCGGCACCAATAATTGCAATTTTCATACCAATTTTTCTCCTCCATCTGCCATCACGGCAATTTTTGTTTTTATTTTCCGAGAGTATCTATCATCCATAAAATACACACCGCTTATTCCCATATGCAGATTTTCTTCTCAGAAAATCAGTCTGAGACATCAAAACAGAAACAATCAATCATGCCCTTTGCGAGCAAGGATATGCTCATACAATTCAAGGAGAGCACGTCCTGTAAGCTGCATCATACTGCCAGCTGTTTTTCTGGTACAATCTATGATATTCTGTTTAACGGGAAACTTGTCCCCTTTCCATGAAAGATGCGCGGGGTAGTCGGCAGACAACCCTTCATACACTGTATAATCAGCCAGTAGGAAACAAAGCTCCTCTATGGTGTAAAATCCTCCATAGATAAGCGGAAAACCTGCGGCTGCCAGCAAATCACAGGTAAACTCCACACAGGTATAGCAGCCACGGATATTCACGCGAATGTGAAGCGGAACCATTCCTGCCGAAAACAAATTGTACAGATATGTCTTCTGTTTTTGCCTCATTCGTCTGATATAACAAATAAAAAAACGATACTGTTTTTCAGAAAGCGGAATCCGACACACTCGTATTTCCGAAGTTGTATCATAACGCCGAAAGGACTCGCAGACAAATCCTCCGTAAAACGGTGTATTACGGTAAATTCTGGCGAATGAATATAAATGCTCCAAATTCGGGTCCAATGAAACGGATACGTGATTGTATCTGCCGCCAGTCATATATCGAATCCATTTGCCCATCTTGGAAGAAGTAGCGGAAAATACCACGTAAAGCGCCCTCATATCATTTTCTCCCGGAAAACAAATTTCGTTTTTATTTTAGCACAATCTCTTATGAAATTCAATATATAAATTTCATTCCGATTCTTCTCTTTTACCACATTCTATGATATAATAAAAATAAGTTATGTACGCTTACTTCATTACCGAAACATGCTCTGTATGCAGAAAGGAATTTGATTCACATGAAAATAGCCGTTCTTGACAGATGTACCATTACCACAGGTGACGTATCGCTCTCTCCGATTGAAGCACTGGGAAACGTGCGTTTTTCAGACACGCTGCCGCAAGACAAAATTGCTTCTTTTATTGCAGACAGCGAGGCCGTTATTTGCAACAAGGCAAACATTACAGAAGAAATTATGGATGCATGCCCGAATCTGCGCTATATCGGTCTTTTTGCCACCGGCTATAATAATATCGATATTGACGCGGCAACCAAGCGCGGCATTGTTGTTTGCAATGTTCCGGGGTATTCTACCCATTCTGTTGTTCAGCATGTATTTGCACTCATTCTGCATTTTGCCTGCCGTGCGGATGATTACGCTGCTTCCGTTGCCCGCGGAGACTGGGCAGACTGCGACACGTTCTCCTATCTTGCCTATCCGACTTATGAACTGGCAGGAAAAACGCTCGGCATTTTTGGTTTCGGTACAATCGGACGAGCCGTTGCCTCCGTGGCAAGTGCATTCGGTATGCGGATCATCGCTGTTTCCCACCATCCGCTCGAATATGACGGTGTAGAATTTACCGATACCGACACCCTTTTTGCCCGTTCCGATTATCTGAGCTTTCATTGCCCGCTTACTGCGGAAACCAGAGGAATCGCCAATACCAGAACACTTGCCCTAATGAAGCCGTCTGCGGTTCTCATCAATACCGCGCGCGGAGGAGTCGTGGATGAGAACGCCCTTGCCGAAGCTTTAAATCAAGGACGTCTGCGCGGAGCCGGCATCGATGTACTAGATACAGAACCGATGCGAAAAAAACATCCCTACCTAACCGCAAAAAACTGCTATATAACCCCTCATGTCGCATGGGCTGCCTATGAATCTCGTGTCCGTCTTATCGATATGGTAGCAGAAAATCTGAAAGCCTATCAAGCCGGAAAACCTATCCACACGGTCAACCGGTAAATCAGGCAGAACGATATTTTGCAAAATACAGAATTTTTCAGCAGTATTTTAAATTCTTGTTTATTTGGGAATTGACAAAAACCCGCCGATGCTGTAAGATGATAACAGAAATGATAGCAAAAAAACATGATAAAAATGAAAAGAAAGAAGGTATTTTTATGGCAAAGTATATTTTAAGCTGCTGCTCTACCGCAGATCTTTCCGCGGAACATTTCGCAGAAAGGGATATCTCTTACTGCTGTTTTCACTATACACTGAACGGACAACAATATGACGATGACCTTGGAAAAAGCATGTCTTTTGACAAGTTTTATGAGGCAATGACCAATGGAGCGGAAACCAGCACCTCTCAAATCAGCACAGGTGAATTTATCGAATATTTCACCCCTTTTCTTGAAAAAGGCTTTGATATTCTGCATGTTTGTCTTTCATCCGGCATTACCGGCGTTGTCAATGCTGCCAATGTCGCCAAAAACGAACTTGCGGAAAAATTTCCGGACAGAAAAATTTACATTGTAGATTCCCTTGGCGCCTCTTCCGGTTACGGACTTTTCATGGACAAGCTGGCTGACCTGCGCGACGAAGGGCTTTCCATTGAAGAAGTCAGAGACTGGGCAGAAGAAAACAAGTTACGACTTCATCACTGGTTTTTCTCCACTGACCTCACGTTCTTCGTGAAAGGAGGACGTATTTCCAAAGCATCCGGGTGGTTCGGTACAGTCCTTCAAATCTGTCCTCTGATGAACATGGACAATCTGGGCAGATTGATTCCGAGAGAAAAAATTCGAACCAAGAAAAAAGTCATAGAGGCAATTGTAAATAAGATGGAACTGTATGCGGACGGTGGACTGAATTATTCCGGAAAATGCTATATTTCCAATTCCGCCTGCTATGAAGATGCTCGTGCCGTCGCTGATCTTGTCGAAGCAAGATTTCCTTCTCTGAACGGAAAGGTTCTCATTAACAGCATCGGAACCACGATCGGAAGCCATACCGGTCCCGGGACTGTCGCCTTGTTTTTCTGGGGAAAAAAGAGAGAAGATTAACCATAACAAAGAAGCGGCATCTTTTTTTAAAAGATGCCGCTTCTTTACAAAGGTCTTGCATTCTGTTTTTTTACAAAACCGATAGCTCTCTGTCAACCATCGGTTATTTTGAGAGAGACCGTATTGTGTGAATTGACAGGGGCCCCGTTCCATGATCTGATAACCCATAAAAGCAACTCTCATAAAAAGGCAAAGGAGAATAAAACGGATGACGCGTACAATCCTGTTGGAAGGTCGGGAAATCCATTACGATTTTCAAAGAAAGCATGTAAAAAATATGAACCTTCGAATCCGGTCAGATGGAACGATCCTTGTCAGTGCAAATAACAAGGTTCCTGAACACTGCATTCGGGATTTTTTACAGAAAAAATCCTACTGGATTCTGCGGACACTGAACAGAATTACATTGTCACAAAGCAATGCGGCCCGGAATTTCCAATATGCAGAAGGAGAAGCGTTCCGCCTGCTCGGAAAAGAATGGCTCCTTTGTCCTATTCAAGGCAAAGAATATTCGGTCATAAAGGATGGAAATCATCTTATATTCACAGTACCCGATCCTAGCAACATTGCCATGAAGAAAAGAATATTGAATACTTATTTGGAGGAAGTCTGTCGGACAACCATCATGGAAATTTGTCAGAATGTCTACCCGCAATTTGCCGCACGAGGCGTTCCTTTCCCGGTGATACGATTTCGAAAAATGCGCGCTCGCTGGGGCAGCTGCCGTCCGACTGAGGGAATTCTGACGTTTAACAAAAATCTTGTCTTATATCCCGTTTCCTGTATGGAATATATCGTTGTTCATGAATTTGTGCATTTCCTTCAGCCCAATCATTCACCGCGCTTTTATGAGGAGCTTCAGCATTTCATGCCTGATTGGAAGGAGCGAAAACTCCTTTTGGAAAACGAATGCTGATAGCTTTTTATTTTCTGAAAACATTTGAACAGATATTTTGATTCGTATTCCAAGCCATCATTCCTATAGATAGTATACAAACTGAAAAAAGGGAGGAATCATTGTGACCGAAGTCGTAGCCGCTCTCATTTGGAAAGAAAACCGATTTTTAATCTGTCAGCGTCCGGAAAACAAGACCAGAGCTCTGCTCTGGGAATTCGCCGGAGGAAAAGCGGAAGCCGGTGAAACACCGGAACAGGCACTGGTACGTGAATGCCGAGAGGAACTCGGCATCACTGTACGTCCGACAGGAATATTCGCGCAAGTGATACATGTGTATTCTGATATTACCATTCATCTCACCGTATTTGAATCAGTGATTGAGGACGGAGTTTTACAAAAGCTTGAACATCTCAGCCTTCACTGGATCACCCCTGAGGAAATTCCGCAGTATTCTTTCTGTCCGGCAGATGAAGAAATCTTAAAAAAAATACAAAATCAATACGGAGCATCCATGTAATTTTTCTGAAATTGTCCCATGAAAAAAACGGAAGACTAGCTTATAAACCCCTAAATGCCTGTCAGGTGTCATATCAAAAACAAAATCTCCATTCTGACAAATTTAAAAAGTCAACTTTTCTCTTCTCGTCGGATAATATCCATCCAAAAAAATTTTCTTTTATACCGATGAAAAAACGTACCTAAGATAGAATTCGTAAAAATCTTTTAACACAAGCCGCTAAGCCATAGATATCATCGAAGAATCAGAAATCAAATAAAAAATTCTGCCACGGAGGAAAAATGAACCCTACAGAAATCATACGAGAAAAGCTATTCTCTATGCAGGACCCCGCATACAAACGATTTCAGGCAGCCCTTATCCCGAATATTGCTCCCGAAACCATAATCGGAGTCCGTACACCGGTACTTCGCAAGTATGCGAAGGAGCTTGCCGGAACATCAGAGGCGGAACGGTTTCTTGTCACACTTCCGCACGCTTACTACGAAGAAAACAATTTGCACGGACTTCTTCTCGAAGGGATGCCGTATCCTTCTCCCTTGATACCTGCGCTGGATACCTTTCTTCCTTATATCGATAACTGGGCAACCTGTGATTTGATTGTCCCGAAAAGTTTTCGCAAGCATCCGCCGGAGCTTATCCAAAAAATCAGACAGTGGACAGTTTCCGGTCACACCTATACGATTCGGTTTGGAATCGAAATGCTTATGCGTTTTTATTTAGATGAAACCTTTTCTTCCGCCTATCCGGAAATGGTAGCACAAATCCATTCAAATGAGTACTATGTCAACATGATGGCAGCATGGTATTTCGCTACGGCGCTTGCCAAACAGTACGATACCATACTTCCCTATCTTGAGGAGCATCGGCTGTCTGTTTGGATTCATAATAAAACAATTCAAAAAGCGATTGAAAGCAATCGAATCCGCGAAGAAAGCAAAATCTATCTGCGTACTTTGAAAAGATAACCGTTTCTATATCATTGAAAATTCAATGGATTCATCCGATTATAAAACATATTTTTTATGATCAAAGCGTCCCAAAAGTCTGATAAACTTTTGGGACGCTTTCTATGAAAGATATATTGTTATGGTTTTTCATGAGATGGAGACTTTATTTGTTTTCTACGAATCAAAACCATAATTCCAGCAACTGCAAATATACCGCAAATCGCACCTACAGCATCTAACAGCACATCCCACACAGAAGCATTTCGTCCCGGGACAAAATATTGATGGAGTTCATCCGAAACAGCATAAAGAACAGAAATTCCGGAAGAAAGCCATATACACCGGAGAGGTGTCATCGAATAAGTCAAAAAAAAGCCGCATACTGCGCCTCCAAGCGCAAAATATTCAATAAAATGAGCAAGCTTACGAAATACCGAACCTACAGAAACAATCGTTTCCGCTTGATTTTCTTCTGAAGAATTTTTATCTGTTATACCGAATATCTGTAAAATTTTTTCGGCAAGTTTGTCGCTTAAATTCCCCGATTTTTCTCCGTTCTCAGCAGAAAATAAAAAAATTGCGGCGGCAATCAGCAAAGATAAAACGAGCATAAGATATCGCAGAATCTTTTTTTTCATAAAAATCTCCGATAAAAAATTCATTTCTGCTATATTATATCCGCTTTTTGTTCTTTGGTCAATGCCGGCGGTGGAAAACTTGACTTTTTTTAAACTCTTCACATACTATGTGATTAGACGATATCACGTCAAACCATTTTAAAAGAAGGAGAAATGCATCGTGCAACATTCAAGAAATACTGCGCACCGCCGTTGGCCTGAATACCAAAACCGCATTCATGCGGCTGCAGTCAACGCAAGTACCAGTAATCAATATATAAACCCCATGAGCAATGATGGCTTTGTTCAAGATACGGTAACATCTCAAGCTGGGTCTCTGTCCAATATGCCATTAAGTCTTGCCATGGCGTATATTCCTTTCCAAGACTTCACTGACTTGTACGAGCCGGATGAAGCGCTCTCGGCAGGCACATTGTTCCGTGAGCTGGAAAAGCCGTTTTACGGACAAAGGAGGAGAATGGAATGAATGAAAAAGAAAAACTCCTCCGCCGCATTCAGGCAGAGGATTTTGTAACACTGGAAACCGTGCTGTATCTGGACGGACATCCAACAAATAAAAAAGCACTTGCCTATTACGACAAACACCGTGCAATTGCAAAAGGACTTCGTGATGAATATGAAGGTAAATTTGGTCCTCTTACGATTTACGGTAACAACGATATCAATGACTGGCACTGGATTGATAAACCATGGCCGTGGGAAAGTGAGGCAAACTGATTTATGTGGGCATATGAGAAAAAATTGCAGTATCCTGTTAAAATCAAAAATCCAAATCCAATGTATGCAAAACTTATTATCAGTCAGCTTGGAGGTCCCGACGGAGAAATCGGAGCTGCTACCCGATATCTCAATCAACGTTTTACCATGCCATATGGAGAAATTATCGGTATTTTAACCGATGTGGGTACGGAAGAGCTTGCGCATCAGGAAATGATCGCCGCCATTCTTTATCAGCTGACAAGAAATTTATCCATGGAAGAAATCAAAAAATCCGGATTTGACACCTATTTTGTCGATCATACAACCGGTATCTATCCTGTCTCCGCTTCAGGCGTACCGTTTACAGCTGCATATCTGGGTGTCAAAGGCGATTTATTCGCTGATTTGAATGAAGATCTTGCAGCAGATGCCACGACATTGTAAGAACAACTTGTGAAATCGAAATACCAAAAACTCTCTTGATTTTACTGGATTTTTGTTCTTTTGAAAGATTGTACAAGCTTTTTCTATCTGCAATTTTATAAGAACAAACTACATCAAAATTAACATAATCGGACAAGGACAAGCTATTTTCAAATTAATACATATGTTGAAACAAAAAAATCAAAACGCTGATAAATCAGTGCCAATTTTTATGGAGAAAATCATGTCAGAATATCAACTACAAATAAAACAAATAGTGGATTATCCACGCTGCCGAATTTACAGGCAATTTGTGCAATCTCTAATATCGGACCGGAACATTCGCATCAACGGCGGTTCCAGTCTTTTCTTTTACACGGTACTTTCCAGCTATGCAAACTTTAGGAATTCCCATAGAAGACTTGGTGGCATCCATGATACGATTTATCCCGGTGAGTGGTTGTGCAAAATCAAAGAACTTATGCTATAGTTCCGTGCCCAACTGCCCCGCCAAGCAATTGCTATCCTAAAAGACCTGCAGAACCGTCACCTCATCACCTTTGAAATTCTCTACAACGGACAGAGCGTTAAATACAAGATAACTGGATGGCATAAGCACAACAGAGTATTAGAATATAATGCTCCCTTGTCAAAAAGACACGGGCTTCTTTTTTCTTCCTGTTTCTAAGGTGTCAGAAATCATCAGTACACGTCGCCCGTCGGAAATGGACGCGTTATTAGATTTATGGATCAATACTGTATACAATGATGAACAAGTGCAAGGTTCGGAGTCTGTTCCCGTGGGCTATATGAGGAATGGCAGCGGAAATTCGCTTATCAGCTATACTTCTCTTTCACAGCGATGGCATATGTCAAAAGCAACTGTTGGACGATATCTGAAAAAGCTGAATGATTTAGATTATCTCTCAATTCTTTTTCAGATGCTCACGGTACTGTTATTTACTTAAAAAATTACCTTTCAGCTATGTTTCAGATATCTGACCTTTTCCTTGACAAAGAAGAAATTGCTACAGCACTTAATATGAACGTCAATCTGAAGCTGAACGCCTATAAAATGGAGCTGGCACAAGCGAAGGCAGAAATAAAAAAACGTTGGACACACAGACCGGAGTCAAGGTGCCCTTACTTTTCCGCGCCAATAAAGCTCTTGTTATTCTTTAACTGCTATGTGGGAACTAATATTCTGCAACTTTATTGCAGAATATTTCCATTTTACCAAGCTAGACCCTGTCTTGGCTTATGTCGTTGCAGATATCCGAAGTTCGAGAAAGAATATGCACCAACTCATGCAGTAGCGTAAAAAATCTGGCACTCGGTTCATCTTTTTGGTTTAACGCGATGATTGGAAAGACATCATAGGCTACCGACAAGCCATTTATTTCTTCTGGAAGGATCTTAACAGCTTGGAAAACGAAAAAATCTTGCTCTTCCAATTTAGAAACACAATACGACAATGCTGTTTTTGGCTTTCGCAGTTTAATTTTCACTTGCTCAGTTAGAGATAAAAAATTTTTAATCTGAGTTGCAAAAACCTCTTCAACACTATTTTCAATCTAAAAAGAATTAAATATATAAACTTCTCACACTTATTTTGCAAAATTCATAAAACAATTCGCGTCATAGAATATCTTGAACATTAATTACCTTTATTTTTTCTCCTATAATATTCTTGATGAAGGCTGATAATATAGGCTTGGGACTTATTTCATAAAAAATATTGACATTATTTGTTCTCATGTTTTGAATAGTTTTTATCCATTGGACAGGTTTAATTATTTGTTCATAAAGGTTTTCAGACAAAGAATCATTTTTTCGAAAAATTTCCCCATTAACATTCATATAAAGCGGTAATACTGGATCTTGAAAAGCTACATTATCTAAATTATGTTTAAATTTATCTGC
>OODJ01000665.1_pt1 | contig 32574 bp, 42 predicted proteins | sample 1671611 | NCBI WGS metagenome assembly OODJ01 (sample SAMN06348174, study PRJEB24527) | human gut metagenome | biome: human gut; feature: ankylosing spondylitis patient; material: feces | host: Homo sapiens | place: China | collected 2015-10 | reverse complement strand
TATTTGTGCCTGCATTGTTTTATTAAGTTCAGACCATTCCTTATTCATATTCAATTCCCTCTCAAATTCCAGTTTGCTATTTCATTTTTTCTTATCAAGCAGCCCCCAACAAGCTAATATTAAACCAACAACTGCAATGCCTAAAAAGATATAGATTGCAGGCATAAGACCATATCGAGAAATATTCCAAAAAGCTGAATGTTGTCCGTTAATTGTCCAATCGTTAGCCATTGAGCCAGCTAAAATTATTGCAGTAGAAAGTACTCCCGCAAGGAACATCATTGAGCCTAAAACTATTTTTTTCATAATGTATTATCCTTTCAAGTTTTCCATAGCAGAAGGATTATTCTCGAGGATCACACGAACAGTGGGGCAGGTTTCTAACTCTGGACAGTCACCACAGGTAGAAACACCTCTATTTAATGCACATTTCCGAATCCCGCACAGACTGTCGCAAAAAACCGTTTTCGCTCCATTCATCCGGCAGCCCTCACAGTTAATATGTTCAGGCTGAATAGGAGCATTATTTAACTCTGCCCACAGCTTCGCTGTTTTCTCACGCAAGGTTTGATCGTTGTTAATTGTCGCAAGATATGCGTCGCATTTTTCACAATCCAGCCCGCAATATCCGATCATATCTTTCATAGTTTATATTCCTCCTAATGCTTTTCTTATATCCTCAACAAACTGTGTCTGTTGCTTTCTCAGATATGACTTTACAAAGGGTTTCATAAACCACTTTTTTGCTTCCACGAACTCCGTAAAATCAATCTCTGTTTCATTCCCTTTATCCGTAAAAACACCGATCCAATGACCTTTCATATTACTGTTTTCCATATCAAATTCCCATCGTCTGTATGGCTCGACAACCGTAACAGTAAATGTGGTAGGGTAGCCGTCTTTGGTATATTCGATAAATTGCGTGTCACTGATGACTTCTGTTTTACTTAGGTCACTTCTCCAAGTAGCGTAATTTTCGATATCCAGAACAAACTCCCACACTTTGTGAAGTTGGCCGGGGATCAACGCTTTTATATTTGAAGTAGCCATTTTCACACTCTCCTCAAATCAGTCGTATTACTCAATATAATTTTGTATTAACTCAATCTGCCTAATTATGTTCTGATTTTAAATGTTTTAGGTGCAAAGCGATATACCAAAATACTTGCCACAATACTGTAAAGGATACAGAACACGATCGTCATTACACCGAATACCATAATGGGCATGCGGAGCTTCATAATGTAAAAGCACACAAAGTAAGTTGCCCATAATATGATTTTATAAGTGCCGCTTTTGAGTTCTGTTCCTGCGTTATAAGGCTGGAGCAGATAATAAATCGTAAGATAATGAATTGAGAAGAACAAGCTCATACAGAGAATGGAAACAATCAGCACAACATAATTGAGTGGATTGTCTGTTCCTCCCGTAGCAAAGAGTATCAATGCCAGTCCAATACCGATTACCAATGCCGGAACAGCGTTGATCTTCATAATTTCACGCAAACGGATTTGAAATAGCCGTAATATAAATTTAGGCTGTTTGTAAAAGGAATAGGTAAGCAAGCTGTGATCGCAGTTCATAAAAAGTGCCTGTGTAAAACTTGTACCACGGTTGATTGCATACAGAATAAACACAAAATACGGAAGCCAAGTCATCACCATGCCGTTAATTTTCGGCTTTAAATCAGGGCTCAGAAAAGCAACCATCAAAACACCAATAACAAGGAAGGTACAAACATAAGAAATCTTTTTTGTGGAGTTCCAAAGAATCTTTCGGTGCCTTTTTATGAACAGCTCATTCAAATATTCAAAGCCTTTGCGATTACTGGTGATAGATGTATCCGCAGATATTTTCTTCTCATTTGCCTGCTTTATAATTTGTGTTTTCGCTGAGGAATCCATCTGATTGGTTAATCCGGACAACAATTCCTGATTGATTGCACGATAATCACCGAAGCTCAGTACCTTGATCGCCCCTGCCACACCCAACGGAATACAGGCCAAAAATATAATTATTGATATAACTGACGGCAAAACAAATCCAACCGCAGGCAGACCGTATGCTGCTGCTAACAGCAAAGCAATAGCGCCCCATACATATTTTGAAAGTTTACCTTCGTTATAGCCAAAGCCTCTTTTCTCATAATCCCACAGAGTGATACCTGAAAAAAACAGTTTCATACCTGCTATACCAAACGGCAGGAGCAGACAAAACCATAACGGTAATCCTTTGTTCATACCAAACAAAATAGTAAAAGGAAGAAATCCGATAACAACTTTTATTATTTCGTAGGTATAGTTTACCAAAGTATATTCCCTTGCGTCCATTCGCATAAGGATCATTGCGTAATATTTATCTTTTGACGGGTTAAAAAGATGGGTATTCGTAAAACTGCCGATCACTGTGAGGAGCAGTAAAATATGCAGAAAGACATTGTTTTCGGGCAGTTCCTTATAGAAAACACCCATCCCGTATATCATTGCAAAAATGTAAAGAAATTTTCCCAAAAACGCAGAAACGATTTCCCATAGAACGGACAGTATATTTGCAAAAACTTTAAGTCCTTTTACCTTATAAAGCGTTGCCGGAAGCAATTTTTTCAAAAGCGGAATCTGTTTGAGAGAAAACAAAATTCCGTTCACCCGGTATGTATTTTTCAGGGAAAAAGAAATTTTAAGTGTTTTATTCATTTCCTTCCTCCCGCAATGCCGCAATAATCTTATCCTTAAATTCCTTGCTGTCCAAATCTGTTTTCTCTACAACCTCCAGCTCACCGCGATGAAGAAGTACAATTTCATCACAAAGGTCAAGTGCTAAGTCCATAATGTGCGTAGAAAAAATGGTAATACGATTTTGCTTCAGCGAGCGAAGCAGCTGCTTCATTTCTTCGGCAACAACTACATCAAGGGATGTTAAAGGCTCGTCGAGCAGTAAAATATTCGGCTGAGCAATGATGTTAATAAGCATTTGCATTTTGTTTTTCATACCGTGGGAATAGTCTTTAAGCAGTTTATCCCTGTCCTCCGGCTCAATGCTCATATATTCGAAATACTCATCAATGCTTTTCGGGTTTTTTATGGACTTCTCATTGATATCCATAAAGAACTTTAAAAACTCTCTGCCTGTAAGAAATTCCGGTACGGTAGGGGTAGACAGCACATATCCAATATCATCAGCCGTAACCTCACGGCGAACTCCGTCTGTATCTATGTAAAAGTTTCCGCTGTCTGTCTTGATATCCCGATTCAGGCAATTAAACAGTGTTGTTTTGCCTGCACCGTTTCTGCCGAGCAGTCCGTAAATTTTCCCTTCATCAAAGGTAAAATCAATATCTCTGAGAACTTCCTTTTTCTCAAAGCTTTTTGATAAGTGCTCAATTACAAATTTCATAATATCCTCCATAACAATGTGTGTCATTTAAAAAGTATAAAGTTAGAACAGAACCGATAAAGCACTGGTTTATTAAATTCTATATTTCATATATCATCTTCCTTTACAAGTTCACAAATGTCAGTAATGTCACAGTCCAACGCTTTGCAAATCTTTATAATAATATCTGTGTTTATATTTTCGTTATGCCCGAGCTTGGTAACGGTAGATTGACTTATACCTGCCATATGCATTAAGTCTTTTTTAAGCAAATTACGATCCTTCAACAGCTTCCAAAGTTTTTTGTAACTAATCATAATTGTTATCCGCCTCCGGTAAACAAAAGATTATATCTTTTATTGTACAGCAAAATCATTGCTTTCGCAATGATTTTGCTCGGATGTAAATGATAAATTATCTTTGAAACTCATCAGCAAGATTTATAACTGCTTTGCCTTGTTTATATGCATATTGAATTGTCTGATACGCGCCGCCAGCTGGTCGTTCAACATAACACAGAACAAGGTTGGCTCTGTCCACCATTTCTCTGTTTCTAATTTGGAAAGCTGATTTCGGATGGGCTGCTGAGGCTGCATATGAAACCTCAATCTCACTATAATAGTTTTCAAAGCTGTTCTGATTATTAACATACTCTGCCGTGAGATACGGTAATACCAAAATCAAAGAACTGTTGTCATCACGATACTGCTTTCTTATTCTCAGTACAGCCGATGAGGCGTATTGGTCAAATTCTCCATTACGACCAACTAAGAAATCGACATATTCCTTTTTACTAAGTAAATCATGAATGTGTTTATCAAGAAGCTCCTCTACAATAAAAGGATAGTCGATCTCTCTGTGTCCAAAGAAGGCTACTGTAAAAATCTCCATATTCAAAACACCTCCCCAAAATAAAATTTGCCTATCGAACTCTTTCAAGTTCGATAGGCGATCTCGTAGATTCACACTATCACATAGCCCTTTACCTATTTGACAGGAGAAGTTTCATATAACAATAAACCTTATCTCTCACAGGATCGCCATTGATAACGATTTTAGCGATATACTAACGATTGTATCATTAGTATATCATAGAACTGGAAAAAAATAAAGTCTATAAAAAAAGAGTCTGCGGAAAGTCGCAGACTCCAAAAATCTATTGATTCGCTTTACTTATAAAAACATCAAGAATAGCAAATGCTTTTTCTCTTTCCTCAGGTGGCAATTCTTCAAGACGCTCTGATAACTGTGAACTCTTGATTTTGTAGCCATTATCAATTACATCAACGAATATATCATCTGCTGAACACTCTAAAGCATTTATTATTGCTACAAGCTTGTCCAATCGGGCAGAACTCTTACCTCTTTCAATATCCGATAAGTAATTTGTAGATAACCCAATCATTTCAGCAAATTGTTGTTGAGTATAGCCTTTGGCTAGTCTGATCTTTTGAATGCGTTTACCGATTATTTCTTCAACTCGCTTTTCATTTTGCATCCGCTCCACCTCCAATCACGATAAAATCGTAACAACTAATGCTTACAGTATTAGTATATTTGGAAGCTTTGACAGTATACACAAGCTAATAGCGAACTGCTAACGATACCATACTGAATATATCGGAAAAATAAATTTTTTAGCTTATATTGTAAGTCGGAAATATAATTAAAGAGTAAAGGCATCGCAGAAGCGATGCCTTTTGTCCTTTGTCAAATTATCATATTTAAAATATCCCGCGATTGTACTTTATTTGCGCATATAGAATAAAAGCTAATCCAATGACGATCGCTGGTATCTCAATAAACACCATTATCGTAGTACTCCAAAATGTTGTAAAATAAGATACAATCAAAGAAACACCTATAATAAGCGTTCCAGTTCCAACTAGCTTTCCATATTTCGGAACATCTTCTTCTGAAACTTTTCTCCGGTTGTATGAGTGTATCGTGCTGATATTTCCTTTTATATTCACAATTCCAAGAACCGAAATAGCAATGCCTATAATCAATAACATCAAGTTACCCATAATATCCTCCTAAAAAAAGAATAATTCTTCAAACTTCTTATCCAATGCCGTACAAATGATTAGTGCTAATTTGGCTGTGGGATTAAACTGCCCTGTTTCAATAGAACTGATTGTATTTCTTGAAACACCGACCATTTCAGCAAGCTGTGCTTGAGATAGGTTTGCTGCCAAACGAGCTTCTTTTAAATTATTTTTCAGTTTTAACTCTTCGTTCATACTGTCACCTCTAAAAGGCGACGGATAAATCCAACTAAAGCTAAAACTGTAAGGCATAAAAACAATATCGCCACTACCAAATCACTCTTATGTTTCATCTTAATAAATCGAACTAGCCATTGTGTTGCAATCATACTGAAGTATATGATCCACGGGCTGTAAAGCATAGTATGTGCAAGCATAGAGGAAAGTAAGGACACCAGGCAACACGTTAATGCTCCTACTCTGCTTGCGTGGCTTCCTGCTTGGTACATAACCTCAATTTCAGCTAAATCCTTATTTTTATTTTCTTTTCGGCTTGCTTTTAAAATTTCTTCTTTGTTCATGAGCCCGCCTCCTTTGCCAAGTTTTCTTGTCATCATTATAGCACTGCCAAGTAAACTTGTCAACATGTGAATCAAACGCTTGTAATAAATGTATGAGCACTTTTAATTAAACTATATTTGATTATTGACAATACTGTATATTATACAGTATAATAGCAACAAGGAGGTGACGCAGATGGAAGAAGAAAAGGAACTGCTGTCTACTTTGCTTTTGGAACTTCGAAGAGGCACACTGACCATCAGCGTACTCAGCCAGATGAAAGAGCCCAAATACGGGTATGCTTTGGTACAGAGCCTGGAACAAAAAGGTGTTGCCATTGATCCAAATACTTTATATCCGCTGCTTCGCCGGCTGGAAAGCCAGGGACTTTTGGAAAGCAAGTGGGAAACCGGCGGTACAAAACCAAGAAAGTATTATCAGCGGACAGAATACGGGACGCAAATTTACAAACAGCTCAAAACCTATTGGGAAAATTTATCCGCCGGTATAGAAAAGCTGTTAAGGGAGGAAGAAACATGAAACCAAATGAAAAAGAGTATATGGGTCGATATATCTATCAGGTTATTCGTCGTCTGCCCAAAGCACAGCGGGACGAAGTGCGTATGGAACTGGAGGAATTGATCAGTGATATGTACGCAGATAAAGGTTCCATGGAAGAGGTGCTGACTGAACTGGGTGATCCGGCTGAATTTGCCAAGCAGTATCAGAATGACCGGCAATATCTGATCGGGCCAGAATATTTTGAAACCTATCTGTGGTTTGTTAAGGTTGTTTTGATCTGCGCCACTGCACCCATACTGGCGATTTCTCTAATCAATGCCATAGGAGAAATGCCGGCGATGACTTCGCAAAATGCCGTACCGGTTATGATACATGCGATTGTGGACGGTCTGACCAAGGGAATTACGAATGCTATTCTGTCCTGTATATCCGCATTCGGTGCAGTAACTTTAACTTTTGCCATTATGGAACGGCAAAAAGTCAAGATCGAGATGAAAAAGGCCAAAAAATGGTCTGTGGAGAAACTATCGGAAGATAAAAAAACGGCTGAATCTAGATGGACACCGAAGTTTCTAGAACCTGTTCCTAATAAAAAGGCGATTATAAGCCGAGGCGACAGTATTGTCGGAATTATATTTATTGTTATTTTCAGTGTCCTGCTGATTTTTTCTCCTCATTTCTTTGCTGCAATTTTCACACAAGGGGAAACGGTGACGACAGTGCCGATTTTTAATCTGGATCAGTGGGAAGTCATTCTTCCCATTTTTGTGCTCAGTTTGCTTATTGGACTTGTAGACGAGATTTTGCGTCTGGTTGTGGGGGTATATTGTAATCTGGTCATGATCAGTAATATTGTATGCGGAACGATTCAAATTGCGTTAAGCGCTGTTGTGTTAAAGGTTCTTCCTATCTGGAATCCGAATTTTATAACGGATCTTCAGTTGGCAGTGGGTGATAAGGCGGAATCAGCGGCACAATTTTTCACTCGTTGGGATGGGGACATGGTATCTAACGGACTTCTTGCCTTTATTGTTGTGATCACGTTGCTTGAGATCGGTACAACGATTTATAAGACGATTCGTTATGGTGCATCTACAAAGAAACTATAAAAAACATGGCTGTCGTGTGCAAACATGACAGCCTGTTGTCGTGTTTGATTTGCTATTCTGTTATTCGGGAAGAGGGTGAAGTATGAAGATTGACCGACTTATCGGGATACTATCTATTCTATTGCAGAAAGAACATATCACCGCACCGGAGCTGGCGGAAAGATTTGAGGTTTCTCGTCGCACGATTAGCCGGGATATCGAGGCTCTGTGTAAAGCTGGTATTCCCATCGTAACAGCACAGGGGCAAAACGGCGGCATTTCCATTATGGAAGGCTATAAAATCGACAGCACGCTTTTGACTTCTGCCGATATGCAGGCGATTCTGGCAGGGCTTAGAAGCTTAGACAGTGTTAGTGGTACCAACCAGGTGGCGCAGCTGATGGAAAAGCTCTCTGCCGGCGCTTCTACGCTGATGCCGGGTGCCCAGAATATCCTTATCGATCTTTCTTCCTGGTATAAGGAATCCCTTGCGCCGAAAATCGATTGTATACGGAAAGCGATGGACGGGCACTATACCATATCTTTTCGTTATTATGCGCCCAAAGGGGAAAGTGAGCGGATTTTGGAACCATACTACCTGATATTTCGGTGGTCCAGTTGGTATGTATGGGGATATTGCAGAGAAAAGGAAGATTATCGCCTGTTCAAACTCAATCGCATGGAAGAACCTAGACTGGAAGGAACTTTCGAAGAACGCCTGGTACCGCTTCCGGATCTTAGCAATGAGCGGATTTTTCAGGGTGGTATCCGGGTGAAGGCTTTGTTTGAACAGGAATGCAAGTGGCGGCTGGTAGAGGAATTCGGCACCAGCTGTTTCGAGGAGCAAAAGGACGGCAAGCTACTTTTTCGTGCAGATTATACCGATGCAGAGAATCTGCTGACCTGGCTTTTGACCTTCCGGGAGAAAGTTGTCTTGCTGGAACCGAAAGAATTGCGGGAAGAATTAGTGGATTCTCTGAAAAAGACGGCAAACCGATACGGGGAGGGATAAATAGTGCGATACAATTGGTTAGATGAGTACTTGCTTAATAAGCGGAGCGTTACAAAGGATTTGCAACCCAGTTGGAACTGGATCCGATATCATATTGGAGGAAAGATGTTTGCTGCCGTTTGTTTAGACGATCAAAATCAGCCTTACTATATCAATTTAAAAGTAGATCCGGCAGAGGGGGATTTTCTTCGAGAGCAGTATGAAGATATCATTCCAGGCTATTATTCAGACAAGCGAAACTGGATCTCTGTGAAACCAGACGGGGCGGTGCCGGATGAACTGCTAAAGGTTCTGCTGGATAAAGCCTACCGCTTGATGCTTGGAGGATTCAGCAAGAAGCGGCAGCGGGAAATTCTGAATATCAGCTGCTGTGGAACGGAATGTGATGCCTGTGATTTTTATCAAAAGGAGTGCGCTGGCTGCAACGAGTGTCAGGGCAGGGTATTCCATGCGCCGAATGGAAAAGCGTGCCCTATCTATGCCTGTTCGGTGCAGAAACACCGCTATGCTACCTGTGCTGGATGTGAACAGTTGCCCTGCGCCATCTGGAAAGCAACACGCGATCCGCAGCTTTCAGAGAAAGAATTTGAGGAATCCATCTGTGAAAGAGTGGAAAAGCTAAGGAAGTGGTAAATATGGCATTCGATTATAAAAAAGAGTATAAGGAATTTTATCTGCCGCCGAAAAAGCCGCAGATTCTCACCATTCCGTCGATGAATTTTATAGCTGTAAGAGGAAAAGGCGATCCAAACGAAGAAAACGGCACCTATAAGGAATCTATCGGCCTTTTATATGGCATTGCTTATACTATCAAGATGAGCAAAATGGGCAAGCATAAAATCGAGGGATATTTCGATTATGTGGTCCCGCCTCTGGAAGGGCTCTGGTGGCAAGACGGCATTTATGGTGTGGATTATGCCCACAAGGAAACCTTCCAATGGATTTCTCTGATTCGCCTGCCGGAATTTGTGACAAAAGAAACTTTCCAGTGGGCTATAGGAGAGGCGACCGAGAAAAAACAAACTGATTTTTCAAAAGTAGAATTTCTTACCTATGAAGAGGGACTGTGCGTTCAGTGCATGCACATCGGCCCTTATGATAATGAGCCAGAAACCGTGCAGATGATGGATCACTTTGCCAAAGAACAGGGCTATGTACTGGATTTCACAAGTGGACGGTACCACCATGAGATTTACTTAAGCGATGTCCGGCGCTGCAAACCGGAAAATTTAAAAACAGTTATCCGCCATCCCATCCGATGCAGATAAAAGGAAAAGGCACCGCAGAAGCGATGCCTTTCTTTTTATTCTGCAAACAGATTTATGGTATAATCCCCAAGGTTTATGATAAAAGTTGGCTCCTGACTGCCATCGTGATAGGAAGTCATTGCTACAACAGCCATTCCTTCTTTTCCATCCACAACAACTTCGTAAATGTTTGACTTGGGATCGGATTGCGTTAATTTATATGTCCCTGTATAGGTTTTGTTGTTTGTCTGATCAGCAAGGGTTAAATTTCCGTTTTCAGCCTTGCAGGTCATATTTATTTGTTTGGCGGATGATAATGTGCTGCTTCCGCGTTCTCCGAAAGCAATTGCCTGTCCATCTGCATCCATGCTCTGCACGGAAGTCATAACCCAGTCATACTCATCAATTTTTGGGACTTGGCTGTTGTTGCATCCAGTCAGAAACAATAGCAGAACTGCAAATAATAAACCGATTTTTCTCATTTAATCACCTTATTTCCTGCGAGTTTTATAAATGCCGATAATAGATAAGGCAGCCACCAATAGTGTTACAATCAGCGCGCCTATTTTAAGGGATCCATTGGATATATAGATATTGGTTGGGCCGTCGTATCCGCCGATAGATGAGACATTTTCATGAATCGCATCTATGGCTGCCCAATAGTGGAGCATACCGATCAATTCGTAGAACAAGACAAAAACAACAATAATCCCAAGGATGATAAAAACAGTCCTCCATATTTTTCGCTGTCCTTCGTTACGCTTGGCAAATTGCTCATTTAAGATTTCCAATTTTGCTGCAATTTCTTTTAGTTCTGTATTTTGAGCAGAGTGTTCATTTTGCTCTGTAGATTCACCTAAAAGAATTGCCACAGTTGTATCCAACTCATCTGCAATTTGAATCAGCATTTGGGAATCAGGAACAGAGAGCCCTTTTTCCCATTTAGAAACAGTTTGCCGCACAACATTTAGTTTGATAGCCAGTTCTTCCTGCGACCATCCTTTTGCCTTCCGAAGATTTCTTATATTTTCCTGTAACATTTCCTTCGATCCTCCTGAAATATAATATTATTATACCGACAGCAGGGCGTTGCATCAAGCAACGGATATTAACATTGAATGAGATATTAAAAAAAATAGAGAAAATCGACCATAGTGATGGTATTTTGTTCTTGACAAAAAATATTTAATTTGTTATATTTATATCGTAAGTAGTAAGTGGTAAGTAGTAAGTAAACTTTATAATTAGAAAATAGAGAACGGAGGAGTATATATGAAAAACTTATCCATTACCCAACAATATTTGCTTTGCGTACTCAATAAAAACGGAAAGCTGCCTGCTTTTGGTCTAGAGAAAACGCTCTGCCTATCTGCTGCAGGTGTATTGGAGCTTTTAATGGAGGATGTTCTTGCTTTTGATGGCAAGAAACTGACGGTACAATCTATGCTGCCGGAAGAAAAAGAATATCTGCGTCCGGTTTATGAGGTTGTCGAAAGAAAGCAACCGGTTAAATTCGAGGCGATTGTCGAGTATTTCTCATTGACATTCACGGATAAGCATATGAATGAGTTAATTGATTCGATAGGGGTATCTCTTGCGCAGCAAGGCTGTGTTAAAAAAGAAAAGGGTGGACTTTTCAGTGGTAAGGATATCTATGTACCTAATGAAACAGATGTAGATTCCGTTGTCCAGAACATTCGTGCTGAACTTCTGGAAGACGGAGAATTGTCTGAAGATATCGTTGCCTTAACAGTACTGCTTAATAAAAGCGGAGATCTGCAGAAATATTTCTCCGCATATGAAAAGAAGGACTTGAAAAAACGCTTGAAGGAAATTAAAAACACTCCGCAGAATGAGATGATTCAAAAAGTGGTTGAGTATATTGACTCGCTGCTTTGTCTGATAGTTGTTGCAGCCACCTGATAAAGGATGGTGAAAGTTGATGGCAAGACAAAGAAGTATGGAAGCCATTCTCGCTTCTGAATATGTCACGATAGGAGAACTTGTTCGTCTGACGGAAACTCGGTATAGTACTCTGAAATTCTATACTGAGGAGGGATTTCTTCCCTTCAAACAGGAGGAACAGAAGCTGACACGCCGGTATCCAAGGGAAGAAACGGTGCAGCGTATTGGATACATCAAAAAAATGCGGGAAGAAGGAAAAACAATTCCGGAAATTAGGGAGATATTACGTGAACAAGATGGAGATACGAAAGGTTGACAGCCTTGATTCAAAGGTCCTTGGGCTTATCCGTAGGACATTTCTTCGGTTTGAGGCGCCGGATTACACAGAGGAAGGCATAAATACCTTTTTTGCCTTCATTGATAATTTCGAGCAGATGAAACAGCTCAATATGTTTGGCGCTTTTTTCATGGGTGAACTGGTGGGCGTCATTGGGGTAAAACAAGACTTTAGCCACATTTGCCTTTTCTTTGTGGAGGAAAATTTTCAGCGACAAGGAGTTGGCCGTAAACTGTGGGAACATATCTTGTCATGCAGTCACGCTTCCACAATCACCGTAAATTCATCCCCTTATGCGGTGGATGTTTATCATCATTTGGGGTTTTACGATTTGAATACGGAACAACTGACAGATGGCATACGATATACCCCTATGCGTTTTAAAATAAAAATGGGATGATCTTAGTACTCACAAAGATCAATACAAAAAGGATAGCAGTGTTACAATGGAAACGCAGGGGAGAAGTGTAACCACATATATTTTGAAACAAGAAAGGAATGAGAATATGAAACGCGGACTGGATGAAGCCTTCTAAAATAAATCAATATTTTAGGAGGCTAATGATATGAATTTTAGAAAAATAAATATGGAAACATGGAATCGTGCGGATGTATTCCGCCATTTTATTGATGATGTACGCTGTGTAATGAGTTGATATGGATATTACCGATTTTCTTTGCAGACTCCATCAAAAGAATTACAAATTTTATCCTGCTATGATGTGGGTTCTCTCTTCTGCTGTAAACAGTAGAGAAGAATTTAGGATGGGTTATGATGAGCAAGGTAATCCGGGGATCTGGGATTATGTTTCTCCCTATTATACACATTTCCATAAAGAAGACGAACAGTTTGTCAAGCTGGTAACAGAATATCATTCGGATTTTCAAACTTTCTATCAGCGTTTTTTATTGGATCAGGAAAAATACAAGGATTACCGAGTCTTTGATTTAAAAGAAGTTCCATCCAATGTATTTGATCTATCTTGTCTTCCGTGGGTCCATTACAGAAATTTTGATATGCATATTTTTGATTCCGGTACTTATTTGGCTCCAGTAATTACATGGGGAAAGTACAGTAAAATCCCAGATGGTCGTATCCTTATGCCGCTTTCAATGAACATTCACCATGCCGCAGCAGATGGATTCCATTTATGCAGATTCTTTTCCGATATAGAATACTGGATGACACAAATTACTAAATAAAAAGAAGCTCGATACATCGTTGTATCGAGCTTTTCTCTATTAAAAAGGCCTTTCGTATGTAAATTGCCCCATATACTGAACAAACTACGCCAAACCCGAGCGACAATTTTTCTTTTCTGCCCCGGACATTTGTTTCCTTTTCCCTCAAAATCACTTATTGAGATTGTTTTGAAAAAGCGTGATGTTCACTCTCAGATAATTCCTTGTGTAGATGCAATGCCATAAATACAGTAATTACTACGGAAATTACATCAGCTATGGGTTGAGCATACAAAATTCCGTTCATACCCCATACCATAGGCAGCAACAAAATGACAGGAACAAAGCAGATGCCTTGTCTGCAAGCTCCCAAAAAGAAGCCTGCTGCACCTTTTCCCAATGCAAGGAACAGAGAGGAATACACTGTGTAGAAACCAAAAAGGATGAATGTGATCCCATTCGCAAACAGCGATTTTTGACCAGCTAAAATCATTTGGGTATCTCCATCTGTAAATTGAGAAATAATCTGTGTGGAGAAAATGGCCATCGCCAAGCCTACAACTAAGCAGAAACTTGTAGACCAAATGATCGAGGTTTTGATTGCTTCTCGCAGACGGTCAAACTTCTTTGCCCCATAGCTGAATCCGGCAATAGGCTGGAATCCTTTCAGAAAGCCAAAGACAACCAGCGTTCCCATAGAAGTAATTCGTGTAACCGCCCCCATGCCTGCAATGACGGAATCACCATAATCGCTGGCTGCACGGTTAATCAGTGTAATCGAAAGACTTGTAAGCAACTGGAACACCAAAGTAGGGATACCGATTTTCAAGATTTCCGCCATCATTTGCCCAGTCGGAGAAAAGGCTTTTACGCTGAAAGAAAATGCACTTCTTTTTCGCAGAACGTATGTAAGATAAACAAGAGTAGATACCATCTGCGAAATTGCAGTGGCGATTGCTGCACCGGCAACTCCCATGTTGAAAGTGTAAATAAAAAGAGGGTCTAATCCGATATTCAACACAGCTCCCAGCAGTAACGCACACATAGTTGTCTTTGCCGCACCCTCGCTGCTTACAATGTTGTTCATGGTCACGTTAAACACGTTGAAAACACAGGACAGTATATAAATTCTTGAGTACGTCAGGGCATACGGCATGATGGTTTCTGTCGCGCCTAACATGGTCAAAATTGGTTTAAGGAAGATTGTAGAGAAAAGGATGATAATAGCGCCGATCAGAAGGCTGCTATACAGGGCTGTACTTGCCACTTTATTGGCAGTATCCTTATCGCCATGTCCCAGAAGTCTTGACAGATAGGACGCTGCACCGTTTCCGAACATTAGTCCTAATCCCACTACGACCTGCCCCAACGGAAAAACGATGGAAATAGCTCCCATTTGACTTCTGCCTAGTCCGCCCACAAAATAGGCATCCACCAGATTATATAGGGCATTGATTAACATTCCAATCATAATCGGTACGCCAAGTGCCATTAGGGCTTTTGGGATAGGTGCACTTCCTAAAAGTTCAAGTTTTTTGTTACGTTCACTCATTTTAATACTCCTTTCGCCTTTACAAGTGTAAATTATAGTAGTATAAATTACAGTATACTGCTTTATAAATCATACTACTATAATTTATAGTAGATGTCAAGGGAAATGCGGGAATTTGTCTTGACAAAAAGTATAAAATCAACTACTATAATTTATAGTAAATCTGACAGCATTTTTTGATGTATAAAATAAGCGAAAGGGCGTGATCCACATGGCTACCATAGATTTAATCGTGTTGGGAATATTGAAAAAAGAGCCAATGAGTGCCTATGATATTCAAAAGTTAGTTGAATACAGAAACATATCAAAATGGGTAAAAATCAGCACTCCATCCATTTATAAAAAGGCCATTCAGTTGGAAGAAAAAGGGCTAATCCGAAGTGAAATCGTAAAGGAAGGAAAGATGCCAGAAAAAGCAATCTACTCCTTGACGGAAGCCGGAGAAGCAGAATTTGAACGGCTGATGTTTGAGATTGCAGCAAAGCCCATCAACATTTTTCTGGATTTCAACGCTGTTATAGTGAATTTGGAATCCTTACCGCCTGAAAAACAAAAATCATGCATAGCAGAGATTGGGGAAAATGTTAGTGTTCTGAAATCTTATCTTGAAGATAATATACGGGAAAAAGAAAATGAACCCAGTATTCCAGCAACTGGTATGGCTGTCTTACGACAGCAGTATGTACTGGTGGAAGCAATTCAAACATGGATTTTATCTTTAAATATTGCTTGAGTTATTAAAACTATTTTGCAATCAATATAGTTAAGCTGATGAAAGATCCGTCGTAGCGGGATTCTGGGTTGTCGATTGTCGGGAATCAATAGGATTTACCAAATCATTGCCGTATTGGGTTTTGGAATGTGTAGATAAGGTATATACAGCGTCTGTTGATAAAATACAAAAAGCCGGATTCGGGGGAATATTGTTCCCGTATCCGGCTTTTTGTTATTAAAATTGGAATCGTTTATCAGGCTTGTAAACTGTGCGTTTCGGGTTTTTCTCTGTACGATAAATCAGACGCTGTTTCAGATCGTACAGGACAGACCAGACAGTGTCTTTCCCTGTTGTTCTGTCATACTGACAAAGAAATCCGTATTCTCCGCGCAGTAGCTTTTCTGCTTTTTCCAAACTCATTTTTTTGCGTGAGCGTCCAGAAAATTGACCAGAGTCTGGTATCGTATTTCTGCCTGCCAGTCGTCAATTTGATTGTTGTTTGTAAAAGAAAGTTCAGTGGAATGGAATCGGTTTGTTGCGCAGACATAGTTATTTTCTCTGGATGGTCTCAGTATGATAACTCGATCACAATAACTTTCGAGAACAGCCAGGTTTCCGGAAACATCTGCAACTGTAAAGGTTTGGGCGGAGCTGATGGGAAGCTTGCTCATATTGGAAACTACTTCATCAACGCTGCTGCACTTTTCCAAAAAGAAACGCAGCAGAAGTCCGGCATTTATCCCAGGACGGATGGATGGAGGATAAATGGAGGTCAGGCCGACAGCTAGTCCTTTTTCATTTACTCCATCCTCCATTTGAACAAAAGCGGTTGTATTCCCGGTAAAGGAAAAAGATCCGGAGGAAAAACGATAAATGACATTGAGGTTGTTTTTCTCAATGGCGGTCAGGAAATCACTGTTGCGGCCAAACATGATGGTATTTTTATTGGATACCGCAAAGCAGGAACACTGACAGGCCGGTGGCATGGCGTAGATGCTAAATAACAGTCCCTGAAGGAGTTTTACATCGCACTCCTGTCCGTCTGCAATCCCTCGTATTTCATCAAGAATCTCTGGAAAATATTCTTGATAGATTGGAAGACAGTCTTTTGCAAATCGAATTCTTTCCTCAGTAATAGGAAACGGAATGTTGTTCAAAATATAATTTGCGTGCTTTGCCAGCTGGGATCCCCAACGAAAACCAATTTCGTAATGGCTCCCACTAAATCTTGCATGATACATGATAACGCTCTCCTTTTATAAGAAATGAGAGCTGCCGGCAACTCTATTTATAAGGGTATCCGAATAAAAATTTTATGTCAATAGCAAATTGAAAACAAAAATCGATCTTCCCCATGGCCTTGATATTTATTGAGGTGTAGCATATAATACATATAAGTATGAAAAACATACTTATATGTAATTGTGAGGTGCTATATATGGGTATGCCAAGTGGTCGTTATCTGTTTGGTACGGTTAAGGTTGGAGAACGGGGACAGATCATTATTCCGAAAGAAGCAAGAGAAACCTTTGGAATCAAGGCAGGAGATACGTTAATTGTCATGGGAGATGAAAATTGGGGGATTGCTGTGACAAAGGCAGATATTTTAGAACAACACACGAACAATGTGTTTCAAAAAATATCATCTTCTAGTCGAAATGAAAATGACTGATGGGAGGATTTGGATTGGATAGAATATTAGTAGTGGAAGATGATCAAAGTATTCGGGAAGAACTGATCACTTTATTGCAAGCAAACGGATATCAGCCAGTCAGCGAACCTCCTTGCGATTTAGCGCTTTTAGATATAAACCTTCCAAATGAAAGTGGTTTTGAAATCTGTCGTAAACTGCGTCTGACCTGCGATATGCCAATAATATTTCTGACGGCAAGAGAAGCTGCGGAAGATGAAATTTTAGGGTTTGCGATGGGCGCAGACGACTATATCCGTAAACCGTATAACTCTACTGTTCTTCTTGCTAGAATTGCAAGACTGCTAAAAAGAAAGACGAATGCTGTTTTATCTGTACGTGGACTTACTTTGAACTTGTCTGATATGACTGTTCGCTATCAAAACAAAGCTCAGGAGCTTACAAAGAATGAAACCCGGATCCTTTATTGTCTGATGCAAAAGGATTTGTGTACCCGTGAGGAAATTATTGAGGACCTGTGGCAAAACAGTCTGTACATTGATGAAAATACTCTGTATGTGAATGTGAATCGATTGAGGGATAAATTAAAGCAATTGGGTGCAGTCGATTTTATCCGTACAGTTTGGGGAGTGGGATATCGCTTATGAAATTTGGAGAATATGCTTTTTCAAAGCTGGTTACACTCTGCTTCCTTGGTATCGGCGGTCTGTTAGTTGCTTCAGCGTCCGCTTTTGCCGGCGCGGGGGTCCAGATTATTCTGATGTTTGCTTTGTTGTATATCCTATTGATTCTTTTTTGGCTGATGGTTTCATATCTGCTGGAACGAAGGAAAATCATGCGACTGGAAAAGCTGATTCGTGAACTGCCCGAAAAATATCTTCTGGGCGAGGTGCTTCCCCCGCCGACAAATACTGTAGAGCGCCAATACTATCGCGTTATGAAAGAAATGTCCAGGTCTGCTGTTGGAGTTGCTGAACAGGCTATACGGGAAAAAGAGGAATATTGTGCCTATGTAGAAAGCTGGATTCATGAAATAAAAACGCCGTTGACTGCTTGTTCTTTGATTCTGGCAAACGGGGGCGATGTTAGAAAGCTAAAAACTGAGCTGAAGCGAGCTGACAACCTGACTGAAAATATTTTGTATTATGCCAGAATGAGGACGGCGGAAAAGGATACACAGATCAAGAAGTTTAAATCGGCGGCTGTGATTGAGGAAGCAGTAAAAAACCAGATGGAATTGCTGATAGCCTCCAAGATCCGTGTGGAAACCAAGGGCGATTTTATGGTGTATTCGGATGACAAGGCACTCTGTTTTATAATAAAACAGCTTCTAATCAATGCTGCAAAATACTGTCCCGGATGTTTAATTCAGATTACCGCAGAAGACGGGATAATCACAGTGCAGGACAATGGAATAGGAATTCCAGCTCATGAATTAAAGAGAGTGACAGAACGAGGGTTTACCGGAACCAATGGTCGAAAAGCAGCTAGCAGCACTGGGATGGGTTTATACATTGTGCGAGAATTATGTGAGAAGCTGGATATCGACCTCAAAATAGAATCAGTACAGGGCAGTTATACGAAAATATCATTGTCTTTTAGAAATCTAACAAAAGTGTAAGGAAATACAATAGCTTCCGTTAGAACAAAAAAGCAGCTCTTGTGCTAAGATGGATTCGAAACGGAGGTAATGTTTATGAATGAAATTCTGAAAATTAACAATGTTACAAAATACTACGGAAGCGGAAGTGTTGTTACTAAAGCATTGGACGGGATCTCTTTTACGGTAGAGAAAGGAGAGTTCACCGCCATCATGGGCGCATCCGGTTCAGGTAAAAGCACTCTATTGAATGTGATTTCTACTATTGATCGGGTTAGTTCCGGTGATATTTATGTGGGTGGACAGCATTTGTCTGAGATGAAGGAAGAAAAACTTTCTGTTTTTCGCAGAGATCAGCTTGGATTCATTTTTCAAGAATATAATCTGCTGGACACCCTCACTATTGGCGAGAATATAGTTTTGCCACTTAATTTAAAAAAAGTTAGTGTAGAAGAAACAGAAAAAGAACTCCACCGTGTTGCTGAAGCACTTGGCGTTTCTGATCAGCTTAAAAAATTCCCTTATGAACTTTCCGGTGGTCAAAGGCAGAGGGCAGCCTGTGCAAGAGCGATCATTACCAATCCGGCTCTGGTACTTGCCGATGAGCCCACAGGAGCATTGGACTCTAAAAATTCCAAAACATTGATGCAGACCTTTAACATGATGAATCAGTCGTTGGGATCGACGATCTTAATGGTAACACATGACCCAGTTGTCGGATCTTATGCAGATCGAGTCCTGTTTTTAAAGGACGGAAAAATCTGGAGCGAGCTCTTAAAGGGAGACCGAAGCAGACAGGATATGTATCATGAGATTATGTCGGTTACAGCAGCGCTGGGAGGTGACGCGGATGTTATCTAAACTGGCTCTGCGTAATGTGAAGCGTCAGGTGGGAAATTATCTGATTTACTTTATGACAGTTTCCTTTACCGTTGCAATGTTGTTTGCTATCAGCAATGTTATTTTCAGCGAAAATCTAACCGAATTTATTTTGCTCATGGATTTAAAGCAAGGAATGATCGGTGCAGTTGTGTTTATTTGCTCCATTGTCGCTTTTGTTTTGAGTTACGCGACCTCATTCATGCTGAAACTCAGAAAAAGGGAGTTCGGAACATATCTAACCCTAGGTATGACCCGAAAAAATATTTTGACAATCTTTATATCCGAGACAATGATGATTTGTGTCGGCGCTCTTGTGGTCGGAATGCTCCTTGGTTTGTTTATTTATCAGGGACTGATGGCTCTGATGATGAATTTGTTGGAGATGGAATTTTCGATTGCTTCTTACTCGGTCAAGGGAATAGTTTTAACCGTATTCCTGGTTTTGGGAATTTTTCTTTTGGCCTCTGTAGCGTCTGCCATCTATTTAAAACGTGTCAGCATTTATAACTTGATCCATGGTGATAAAAAAGTAGAAAAGACAGTAAAACATCCGTGGATTTGGTTTGTTGTTACCGCAATCGCATTGATAGCAATGGTTGTCAGCGTAATCCTTTTTGATGTCGATCTGAAAAATATTGTCCGAACCGGTCATTCCTCTTGGATGATGACGGCCTTGTTTGTATTTGCTGTATCGGTAATTATTTTTCATGTGGGCCTGGCAAGAAGTCTGGTATATGTTCTGCTGAGACGAAAAAGAATGTGTGCTAGAGGAACGAATCTATTTGTACTCCGTCAGTTGTCAGGTTCATTGAGCAGCAATTCCATGATGATGGGCTTTCTCGCTTTTTTGCTGACATTTACAGTTATTGGTGCAAATTTCTCCTTTTTGCAAAAGGCAAGTCAAGAAGAACAGCTAAACGATATTTATCCGTATGACATCATGTATACTGACAATCTGGGATTTGAATCGGATGGTTCGGAACATACTGCTGGGTTCTCACCAGATGAAGCAGAAAAAATCATCCAAAATTATGTTGCTATTAAGAACAAATTCTCCTTCAATATCTATACTTCAGGCAGCAGTGAGTTTTATACCAAGATAGAAGGTCAGGACACTGACGGAAAAATTTATACAGACAGTTTCATGAAGCTGAGCGATTTCAATGCACTGATCGAACCGCTTGGATTTGAAAAAGTTACCTTGACGAATGAGTATATGTTGATTGCTAATTTTCCAAGGATAGAATCGATAGACTGGAATGGCTTTGTGTTTGAAAGAAACGGAAAAACCTATTCCTTGCATAGCGTTGAATCTGATTATCCGTCATTTTGCAATTTGTTTTATTATGTTGTACTTCCCGATGAGGCGTTTGAAGGAATGACACCAGAAACAACATATATTGCTTATGACACTGAAGATCATCCTTATGATGCAGCAACATTAAAAAAGGATTTGACCTATTCAATACCGAGTGTATATGATGGGCATGACATTTTTTTGGAACGGTGCGATTATACTCTGCGGGAATACGGAAGACAATCACAAAACAGTGTAAATGCAATTTTAGTTATCGGCGCTTTGTTTGCAGCAACAATCTTCCTGTTTATGGCAATGGCAATCCTTGCACTGAAAACACTATCCACTCTTTCGGAGGATAGGCAGCGATATCAAATTCTATATCGGCTTGGTGCGGACGCAAAGGAACAGGGAAAAGCACTGTTTCATCAAACCTTTAGTTTCTTTGTTCTGCCTTTTGTGGTTCCGCTTCTTATAAGTATTCCGACTGTTATCATATGTCAGCATATCATGGAAATGGCGGGCATGGATATTTTGATACAGCAGATTCCGATAATTGCAGCAGTTATTGCGGGAGTTATGGCACTCATTTATCTGTTATACTACGGAGCAACTTACTTTATTGCCAAAAGAGTGATTGTAACACCTATTATTAAATAATTAGAAAAGCACAGATGGTCTTCATGCCATCTGTGCTTTTTGCTTACGATTTCTAAAGAATCAGACAAGACTAAGTAAAGGTGATAAAAAGTACATTTCTGCTGCTATACTGTCATGTGAACTAAAATCAATTTATCACTTTCTAATTATTTTCCGGGTAGTTTTTTTTCGAATAATAACGGAAGGCGTTCACGATATACTCACTACTTCCAGCTCCGTGCTTTGAATCAAACACCTTGCTCAGATAATCATTTGAATATGTATCAATTATCATACGGCAGTAGTTTTCAGCGCCACCTATTGTATGCTCAGAATCAGATGAAAAAGCATTCGTTATAATTTTTGTAATAATGCTTTGAACCAACTCCGAAGATATGTCATCTCCTTTATGAGATGCTAGCTTAAGAAATTCATCTTCTTTCAGCATATCTTCTGGTATTTTGGAATACCAATCTTCCATAATCTCAGAAAAATGTTTCAAATTATGTTTCATTTCTTCTGTATATTTTTCAATGCTGCCAAATTGTTGAATGGCAAGTTTGGCAACGTGATCTTCATCATCTTTGATTTTCTGGATGAACATATCAAAATTTTCAATACTCCCCCAGTGGTGAATTACGGTTTCTGCCTGATTAGATTTGAAATCTTCTAATGCGTTGATATAATCAGACAGATCAAACTCTTTAAAGCTCATACATGTCTCCCCTTTCTCAAGATGTTCGAGAAGCTGTATAAGCCGGTCTAGGCGGTCTCGTTTCAGCAGGAACAGTTCTTTTTGCTTTTTAAAAGAAGATAGTCTGTCAAAATCTGGTTTTTCTAAAATTTGTTTTATTTCCTTTAGCGGGAACCCCAGCTCCCTAAAAAATAAGATTTGCTGCAGGGTTTGAATGGCGTCATCATCATACATCCTATAACCGCCTGCAGTGAGGCCACTTGGCTTTAGCAATCCTATTTTATCATAATATTGAAGCGTTCGTATGCTGACACCTGTTAATTTGGCAACTTGACTTATACTTTTCATTGAAATAGCTCCTCTCCTTACTGAAAAACAGAACATTGTTTTCTAAGAAAAGAATACAGTATTACGCAGCGTGAGAGTCAAGAGCATATGAGAAATTTTTTGAATGTATTTTGATAAGCGTTGAAACTTATTTATATTTCATGTTTCATCATTTTTGAATGAATAATGTCTTAAGTTTGTCCAATAGGGGTAGGCAATGTAATAGGAATTATTGCAATATTTTTGTTGTTTCAATTTAATCAATCTTTTTACCACAATAAGGACAGTATTTCCCTTTTGACAGCTGTATTCGACCACAATATGGGCACTTTGCAGATCCACATCTAATATAGATGAGTCCAATGCATAGTAAAATGATACAGAAAAATGCAATATAAGCTGTCAAACCGATGGTTTTTTCATTCATTTCGTATACGCCGATACCCATAACGGCCATTGTTATTACCAGGACAATTGCGGAAATAGCCACAATCCAAATTGCTACTTTTCTCATTTCGGTTTACCATTCTTTCCATTCAGTAAAATTATGGTTCGAGTACAAAGGCCAACCATTTGTTTCCGTAAGTGTCAAAATAAAATCTTTGACCAAATTCATTTTCTACAAAATGTCTTTTTACATTGTACCATCCGCGCAGCTCTTGACGAAGTGTTTCGTCTTTTGAGATTGGTTCTAACCAAATGCGTGAGCAATTTTCAGTTTCCGAACGAGTCAAAGGCTTTTCCAATGGATAATTTCCTAACTGGAAAGCGGGAGGGAGCATAGAGATTTGCATAACATCAGAAAATGCTAATTCACTACCATCAGTAAAACAAATCTTATGATTCACTGCATCTACGAGTCCCCAACGAGACCGATTCACATAAACCGGACATTCGTGCAAAAATTGCAGCATATGAGGATCGACAGATTCAGATACTTCTTTAAAAGGGTTCATCTGATCTGTTCGTCCAAGGAGGTAATCGACAGACACACCATATAGATCCGCCAGCTTTTCTAAAGCTTCGACAGAGGGAACTCTTCGACCTGATTCCCAATTGCTGAGTGTAGTTTTAGATACAAGTAATTCTTCTGCAGCTTCCGCTAAGCTTTTTCCGGACTGGATTCTTGCATCTCGAAAGCGGTATGGCATAATCAGTCACCTCCAGTCTATTACACATTGATTTGCCAATGTTTTCTATTTATTTGGTTTTACATTTTTAATGTACTTTCCGCTTTTAATACGGGCATCCACAGGTTTTTCAGCATCGTCAGGAATCAGCCATACATTTGCTTTTTTCTCTGCTCCTGGAATGCGACCTTTAGCACACAGTATAGCAACACGGCGTTTTGATAGATTCCACTTTTCTCCAATTTCAACTGATGTCATAAATTTCATAAGGATGCCCTCCTTTCAGTCACTACTTATATTATATTCATTAGAGCGAACAATATCAAGTTGTTTGCAATAAGTTTTAGGAATTGGTTTATATAGTGTTGCAATTTCAGAATGCAATCGGTGTAATAAGGTATCTATAAAGGTGTACCTTTGTGGAAATGAAAAAACAAAAATAAAATGACTTCGATAAGTGTCCATAAAAGTCTATTTTAAATATTCGGATATATCTATAAATAAAATAGCCTTTACGGACAGATTTCTGAAAGGAGATCCTATGAAAAAGATATATGGATATGCGAGAGTGTCAACCCGCGAACAAAATCTCGATAGACAAATAAAAGCGCTTCTTGAAAGAGGAGTCGATGAAAGAGATATTGTAACTGACAAAGCCAGCGGCAAATCTTTGGAGCGAGAAGGTTATCAAATGCTGAAGACCAGAATGCTGCGAGATGGAGATGTGTTGGTGATCAAATCATTGGATCGATTGAGTCGAAACAAAACTCATATCAAACAGGAATTGGAATATTTTAAGAATCACCATATCCGTGTAATGGTTATCGATCTTCCGACGACCTTAATTGAATTACCGGAGGGACAAGAATGGATTTTTGAAATGATCAATAATATTCTGATTGAAGTGTTGGCAAGTATTGCAGAGCAGGAGAGACTTACTATTAAGCAAAGACAAGCGGAAGGAATTGCCGTCGCAAAAGAAAAAGGAAAACACCTTGGCCGACCAAAAGCAGAGTTCCCACCAGACTGGGATGAGATCTACCATGCATGGAAGAGAGGAGAACTGACAGCAGTTGCTGCTATGAATGAACTCAATATGAAGCGCAGCACATTTTATAAATTAGCAAAGATGCAGGAGGATCAAAAATGAAGAAAAAAATAATAGGCACCATACTGACATTGCTATGTACCAGTGTGGTGGCATTCTCTGGATGGCAGGTTTATAAAATCATGTCCGAATATCAGTCTGGAGAAAAAGTGTATTTAGAGCTTGAGGAGTATGTTTCCCCGCCGACTGAAGAAAAAAATACAGATCACCAAACGGAATTATCTGAGTCTGAAGACAAGACGATATTACCTGTTGTCGAGTTTGAGAAACTGAAAAGCATAAATAACGATTTTGTTGCCTGGATATATTGCGAAGGAACTGCAATCAATTATCCAGTTGTGCATTATAAGGATAATACTTATTACCTAAAGCACATGTTCGATGGCAGTTATAATAGTGCTGGCTGTATCTTCCTTGATTGCAGAAACTCTTCAGATTTTACGGATGAGAACAACATAATATATGGGCACCACATGAAAAACAACTCTATGTTTTCCAGCATCACGAAATATAAGCAGCAGGCGTATTATGATGAACATCCGGAATTACTGCTAATGACACCGGAACAAAATTTTAAAATTGAGCTTTTTTCCGGATATGTGGCTAATGTAGAAGATGAAGCTTGGCAGCTCATCTTTGATAGTGAAGAAGACCGCGCTGTATGGATAGAGCGAACGATTGAAAAATCCACTTTTAATAGCCCTGTCATCCCCGCAGCCACTGATAAAATTATTACGTTATCCACCTGCAGTTATGAGTTCGATAATGCACGATATGTATTAACAGGGGTTTTAACGCCAATTGAATAAGATCCACCAATCACCCTATTATAAGTTTATACTTAAATTTATTACTCATTTAATCACCGAAAAAGCAAAAAAGACAACGCAGTTATCTGCTGTTGTCTTTTTTGTTTGAGATATAATGCTTTATTTTTTGGATCGGGAAAAAACATCATGTTTGTTAAGATAATTCAGACTATTTTCTGTTGTACAAATATATACCGGAGAGGATCAGCAGAATAGAAGTGATCATCGTGCAAAATCCACCTGCCAAATAATACATTATAAAAAATTGTGTCAGAGTACAAGAAACGGGGAAACGGGACAATATGGAAAGATTTTGTGGTGCTATATTCCACAATTCCTGAGGAAAAATTCTATAAAAATCCCAGAATTCTTTTCCGTACATCACAGCCCAGAGAAGAAGTGTGATACAAACTGCAGCCAACACCTTCTCACACAGAACTCCTTTTCGACCTTTTTTTGCAGAACGGAGTAAGGGTATCATTTTAGATTTTCGCTCATATGCACTATTCGCGCCTAAAAGCAATAATAATGCCCCCAAAATCAAAAGAAGAGATTTAAGTCGAACGATTTTTGCTGGTTCCCCATAAACACTTTGGTATGGTGTTTCATCCAGCAAAAAGGGTGTAAACCCCTGTATTTCACTTTGTTGTTTTAGAGTTTCTGCTCGACTTTCAACTTCATCCAAAGCTGCGAGTTTTATCTGTGCGATATTCCCTTCGAAACTGATTGACATATATTCACCGCGCGGAATTTCACCGTTAGAATAAGCTTCCTTTGCCTGTTCCATAGTCTCAATAGTTTTTTTCTGTTCCTCCTGCAATCGATCAATTTCCGAAAAGGTTTTGCTTGTGATTTCTCCTTGTAATTGAACAAGATACTGCCGTTCATAGGCAACTTGTTCACTTCCAGACCGCAGGGGAACACTGTGTTCAATTCCCAACGCAAGATAAACAAACAAGAGTAAGATGACGATTCCTCTTTGAGAAAACAAGATTTTATATACTTCCCGACCCCAAAGAGGAAGATGTTTCAGGCATCGATCTAAACAGTTTCCCAAACGGCGTGTAAATATATCTATCCATGATGTTCCCTGAGCTGGACGACGAAAACACTGCTGTGCGATACAACCACTGCTCATCACAAAGATTAAGGGTAAAGCAGCTAATTCTGATACTCGGCGTATTCCTACGGGAAATCCAAGAATATCCACATTGAGATAATGAGTATAGAGGGGAGCTATGTGAAAATATGTGCAGAGGTTTAAATATTTCAAAATGTTGTAGGCACTTTGTTCCGGGAGAAAGTGATGAAGTCCGTATTCGATCAATAGAAACGCAATACCAATAACCACTCCGTAGCGTGCATCGGAAAGTGCTCCTAATAAAAGCCAAAGTATAAGCCCCAACAGGAAAGCAGATCCAATTCGGAGAACTATATATTGGATCAAAAAACCACCAATGGAAATTGGAACGGGATACTCCTGTAAAATGGGGATAGACTGGACACTGATATGAAGATTTCCGATACCTCCGTAAAGAATTGATCCAAGAAGAACATTGCTTCCGTAAAGCAAAAGTGTTCCCGTAACAGAAAGAAACAAAAGTATTCCCAAGCGATGCAGTGCCAAGGAGCTTCTGCCCATCTGTAAACTGTAGACAAGTCCCCAAAGCTCACGTTTTCGCTCTGCCAAAAAGCATAGTGCAACCACTATTAGCAGAAGAATCAGAAACAGATCGCTGCCGCTGTAAAGAAGAATACCCTCTATTGCCCCTGTATTCTCTAAAGAGAGAGACACATTCTGTAAACTCTGAAAGTCATCTGCTGTTTTTAGTATGTTTCGTGAAGAAAAGCTGTTTTCATCTCTAAAAATGGGGAATGTCAGCATATAATCCTTGTTCTTTTCAATTGACTGCAAATATTCTGGGAAGTTCATCAGGGATTCCGAACGTAAAAAGAGGGTATGAACAGCCACATATTCTCGATAAACATCTTCTTGGGTGGTTGATCCGTCTATAATGTTTTCCGACACTTCCAGGTGCTGTTTTGCATAGTCCTCCCATTGTGCTCTGTCAAAATCACTATCTCTTTGTCTCATATAGAGTATACAGCCATCCCATAACCGGGATAGTCGCTCCATTCTCTCTGTTAGCGTGGAGACGATTTCTTGTAACGACAGACTTTTCAATTCATTAAGAACGGTAAGATATTCCTTGTTAAGCTCATTTAATGGAATTTGTGGCAATTCCTCTGACTGAGAAATTCCTTCCTCCGTCACTACCACACTATGTGAAAGCTGAGACTCGGGGGCAGATAAATCCAGACCCAGACTGCGGTCAAACTGAACTTTCAAAAAGAAAATTCCATTTAGCAGGATAATACAGAGCAGCAGGCAAATAAAACGGCCTGAAAAAATCGTTCGTTTCCATTCCATCATTGTGATTCCTCCAAGTAGTAGAGGTACACATCCTCCAATGTAAGCCGATCTGCCACGTTTTTGCTTTCCGGCGGCAGGTCATCACCTACCAGTCGAGCTACCGTCTGTCCCTGTCGTCTCGACACATTGCCCACCTTATAACGACTTTCCAGTTCCGGTAGTTGCTCTGGGTCACAGGGCAATTCCCGCACCTTATCCGCAACGCTCATCAACAGCTCTTCCGTACTACCCATCCGAACAAGCTCTCCATTTTTCATAAGCAGGATTTTATCAGAAATAAACTCAATGTCGCTCACGATATGAGTGGCAAGCAATATAATTCGTTCTTGAGAAAATTCCGAAATCAGATTTCGAATCCGGATACGTTCTTTTGGATCAAGTCCCGCTGTTGGTTCGTCTAAGAGCACCACTTTGGGATCTCCCAAAAGGGCTTGAATCAACAGCACACGCTGTTTCATGCCACCGGAGAGACTTGTCATCTGTTTATGACAAACATCGGAGAGATTGGTTTTTTGCAGAAGAATTCTGATTTCTTGGTCTGCCTGTTTTTTGGGAATTCCTTTCAACTGGGAAAGATAGCGAAGAAAAAAATCCACGGTCATACGGTCGTAATAGCCTTGTTGTTGGGGCATGAAGCCTAATACTTTCCGAAATTTTCTCCCTAGAGATAGAATTTCTTGGTCGTTCCAGAGGATTTCCCCAGTTGACCGTTTCAGATTGTCACTAATTAGATTCATCATGGTACTTTTTCCCGCACCGTTTGCACCTAAAATTCCATAAATTCCCGGTGTAAAAGTTACACTTAACTGATTTAATGCGGTAAAGTTGCCATATTGTTTTGTTAGATTTCTCAGTTTTAACTCCATTATCCAATCTCTCCATGCTGAGTTTCTGGTTTCTGATAATCAGAACCAGAGTTGGGCCAGTCCATAATTTCTTTCAAGCTTCCGTTTTGCAGATCCAACTGATAGAGATTATTCTGTACGCTCATTTCTTGCCCCCGGCTACCAAGCAGATAGAGTTTACCATTATCAGCAAACACCAACTCAACGCTATAAGTATTTGGGCGCAGCTGGAAGATTTCTGAGAGATCCAGTTTTTGCTGGAACTTACCGCTGTAATTATAGACGGAAACTGTATTGCCATCTTTTTGATCATTCAGAATAAAAATAAAATCTTTGCTGAAAAGTCCTGTTCCGTCACTTCCCACATCCGTATCTTTTAAAAGCGGCGTGGTGCACTGAAGGAGCTTAGCCGCTCCGTTGCTATCATCGTTTTCCGAGCCGTTTAATTCGACTTTCCATACTTGACCACCAGACGTATAGTAATAAAGTATGCCATTATTTATATACCACTTGGCGTTCCCATCGAGAATAATATCCTCTGCACCTAAATCCAACAAAATCTTGGAGTGCCAGAGTTTTTCTGCATCGGTATCATTTAGACGGTAGAGAGTATCAACATATCCCTCCGAGGTCAGTGCACGATGCATGGCATAAACCGTACCCTCATCTGCCCAGAATTTCCAATGGCTTTCCTGGATTCCCTCCCGTGATTCCTGCATCAGCACCTTAGCTTCTGATACATCCTGTCCAAGCTTTGCTGTACAAATCCGATCTCCGTCCTTAAAATAGACCATACCGTTATATAAAATTGGACTGGCCGTGGACATGAACGTAATAGTGGAATTATCAGATTTTAATGGCGTCTCCAGCTTCTGTATCTGTTTTCTCCCGGTACCGTCAGGATTCATGGAAAAAAGCCTCCAGCCTTCTCCGTATCCATCGCCGTTTGCAAAATAGAGTTTATCTTCGTAAACTGTCAACATTGAACTGTTAACCCACGCATTACAATTATCGTCCCTATGTTGACAGTTGGGTTTGCTGCAAACCGGAATCATGCGTCCGCTTTCCGGTTCCAGAAAATACAAGAGTCCTTCATTTTCCAGATAATATCCACCACTGCCTTTACACATTTTATTAAGACGGAATACATCCGACACATTCATGGTTTTCTGAAAGCCAAGCTTCTCATCTTCTGCCAACGAAGTTCCTCCGCTGGGATTTTGGATTCCAGAGGAATTATTCTCCGAGTCAGAAGGGATTTGTGGTGATGTGTTTCCCTGTGTGGGACTACTTTCATTTTTGTACATTGGGTCACTCAACCCGCATCCGGAAATAAGCAACGCTATTGACAACAACACTGCCGATGTTCCAATCAATTTCCTTTTCATAGTTTCCTCCATAGAAAAAAAGATTCAGATGCCGAGTAATCTCTCAGCATCTGAATCTTATCAGGTAAATCTCAATATTTTCTCAACTACAGGAAATTTCTACAGTGATTTTTGCTCCTCCTTGACTGCCATTTTCAAGAGAAAGAGTACCTCCGTGTTTTTGACACAGCAGATCACAAATATAAAGTCCAAGCCCAAAATGAGTAGCCTTTTCGCTGTTGTTTCCTCGATAGTAAGGTTGTACCGCTGATTTCAAATCATTGGAGGAAAATCCTGGCCCATCATCTATGAATGTCAATGTGAGTGTATCCTTTTGTCTTAATACAGTAACTTTTAACATATCCTTTGTATATCGTAAAGCATTAGAACAAAGGTTTTCGCAAATTTGGGATAATGCTTGGCTATCTATATTTAAAGAACCTTCCGGAAGTTCACTTATTATTTCTACCTTTTCTGGTGCAAATAGTCCAAATACAATGTCAGAAAGCATTTGCATAAAATCGGATGGAGACATTTGTTCAGGTTGAATTTCATAGTCCTCAAGCTTTTGAATGGAATTCATTGTTTTTACATAGTCGTGAATGCGGGCCACTTGACGAGAAATGGTTCGGACAGATTCAACCAGTTCCGCTCGGGAACATTTTTCATCGGGAAGATCCTCCAACAACATATCGGTATGTCCTTGTAAGATTGTAAGAGGAGTTTTGAGGTCATGGGAAAAAGCTGCGTTCAGACGTTTCCGCTCTTCCGTTGCCCGCCATAGCTCTGTTTCATTTTTCACCAGTTCTTTTCGCATTTCTTCAAAGGAACGGCAGAGCCGTCCGAATTCATCCTGACCACAGTCTGCAACCTCAAATCCTAAATCGTGTTTAGCAATCTTTTCCGTAGCCTCAGTCAATACCCGAAACGGAGTTCGAATTTTCCAAAAATAGAATGTTATCGCCGCAAGTAACAAGAAAACCGTATACCAACAGATTGCAGCCATTTCTTCTGTATGCTCATAAAAACTATATTTCTGCTGATCCTCTTCACTAAATGCTGAAGGAGGCAGCTGTATAAGTTGAAATTTCTCAGTATCCTCTCCAGGTACTGCCTCAACCAAACCTTCAGAATCGTTTGCCGGTTTCAAATCATCCAGATCAATTTCTACATATTTCTCCTGAATCATTGCTTGCCCTGACTGAGCGAATCTCATGGTAATGTTGGTGAACAGTAGTGCCAGCAAAATAGCTGTGATACTGCATAACATAAAGGCCACAGGTATGGGGATTTTCTTCCAACAAGATTTTATTTTATCCATTTATAACCCAACCCCCAGACCGTTTCAATAGGGTTTATACATCCTGCTTTCCCGAATTTTTGTCGAATTTTTCGAATATGCTCCATAATGACATTATCGTCACCACAGGCCTCTAATCCCCATATTGTTTCATAGATATAGCTGCGACTGAATACCTGTCCAGAATTAAGGGAAAGCATTCTAATAATTTCAAATTCTTTACGGAGAAAGTGCATTGATTCTCCACGAACAAGAACCTCTTGTGCGGAATAGTCAACTGTAATATCGCCAAACACTTTTCTTTGGATTTGTTTCTCTCGATGTTCTCGGCGCAGATGGGCGTCAATTCGTACTTTCAATTCAGCCAGGGAAAAAGGCTTTGTGATGTAGTCGTCTCCTCCAGCAGTGAATCCATCAATTTTATCTGTTTCTTGATCTTTGGCTGTTAGAAATAAAATGGGACATCCAATTTTGTCACGAATCTCTTTGCACACAGAAATTCCATCCATCTCAGGCATATTGATGTCCAAAAGGATTAGGTCCGGACAGGACTTTATTGATGTGATTGCCTCTTTTCCACTGAATGCAGTGATAATTTCATATCCGTTTCGACTTAAAGAACGACTGAGCATTTGCACCATTTCTGGTTCGTCATCCACGATTAGAATTTTATAAGCCATTATTCTTCACCTCAGTTTAACAGCATACTGCATAAATATCAAATCTTCCTCAATTTCTATTGAAATGTACTTTGGATTATACAGATATTCTATCATGTATAAAAGAATAAAGATAGTCTGTATAACGAAAGGAATATGTACAACTATTTGATTAAAAGAATTTAATGTATCAAATACTTTTCTTTTATAAACATTTTTTGTGCCTTGAAAACCCAACTCTATCAATAAATAAAGCAGCGACCTTTCTTTTTCCAGGTCGCTGCTTGTTTGTATTAAGTTCCACATTTATGCGTTCGACTCTACGATAACAGAAGCATTTATTTAGGCCAT
>OODJ01000659.1_pt1 | contig 32828 bp, 26 predicted proteins | sample 1671611 | NCBI WGS metagenome assembly OODJ01 (sample SAMN06348174, study PRJEB24527) | human gut metagenome | biome: human gut; feature: ankylosing spondylitis patient; material: feces | host: Homo sapiens | place: China | collected 2015-10 | reverse complement strand
AAACGGAGAATATCGCGCTCCTCCGGCAATACGCGCACGACGACGGCGGCAGTGCGGACAGGCTTGACGCGCTTCATTGCTTTTCCTGCCTTTTGCCTTTGCGGGGTTCAAAGGGGCATGGCCCCTTGCCAGCCGTGAGGCTATACGCGCAGCGTATAGACGAAACGTAGGCTGGCCTTCGGAGACAATGCAGGACGAATGAACAGGCATCCGCGCAAAAACGGGGACGCATGATGCGGGCATCGGGAATGCGGCGGGTGCGTATTGGGTGGGGAGCGGGACTGTATCCGGCGTGGTGCTGGTGGGGATATCGACGGCTCCAGATAACCATCCGGCACATGGGGAGACGGTATGCGTCAAAAAACTGAACGCCATGCGCAAGCCGTGTGGGCAGTATCCGACGCAAGGCAAGGTCGGCATAACGCGCATGACGGCGCGGACATATGAACGCTGGGCGGGCGGTCACAGCGCATGTATGGGGAGAACTCTGCGGAGCGCAAGCCGGGGCGGCCTTGTGTGCATCGTGTCCGCCGCATGTCGGTATGCGGGAAAACCGCGGGAAGCGAAAAACGCTTTTTTGTGTTGTTGTCTTTGTATTTTTGAACTGCGGACTTCCTTTGACCGAGCCCCCGCCGGAGGCTTCCTCGTCCGTCGCCCGCAAGTATTTTTTACCGGAAGTAAGGGAAGGACGGTTAAGGCCTGCACAGTGGTCCACAGGGGAAGTCTTGACGCTTTTCCTCGACACTCCCCTGCGGGAGTGATGGATGGAGAAATGGGAAATCGGACAGCTCATTATGAATTATTGTTCATGTACAAGAGGCCTGCCAAAAGCTCTGACAACATCCTCTGCATCCCGGCCTGCTACACGTTTTCCCATAGCCTCTTCGATTTTATCAAGAAGAGCTGTTGCCCTGTTGGCAATAAAATGTTGAAAGTCATCTGTACGTAGCAACGAAGCATTTATAAAATGAGACGCAAGATGGCGATCCAGGGCATCTGGTGTGACATGCTGCCTCTGTTCAATATAATCAATATAGGCAGAAGGGGCCTTTCCCCCAAGAATGCGGTTTGTCCTTGCTGAAAGGGGAGCCTTATTGACGATACTGTTCCAAAGCTGGCGGGGAAATCTTTGTTGCCGACAGTAATCAGCAGGGAATATATGATGAATATCAACCGCTTCATCAAAGTAATTTGCCTGCTGTATCGTGTCTCCACTGATGAAATCACAACATCCCGCACCCATCATCAGGGCCATGATGCCTTTGTAGGCCGCGCTGTTGCGTGTTTGCAGCGAAAGAAGACGCACAGGAGCAAACGTTGCATCCCGGATCGTCACTGGCTCTTGATCCGCGTCTAGCCAACTCATAAAATTTTGAATATCGAGTGCATAGCGAGTTTCATTGGCACTGCCGTACAGCTCTCCCAACACGCCGCACCAGTACCAGCGGGCCAGCTTTTGCTTGACGGTGTAGTCCTCAAAGCGGCCTTCCAGACAGGCACAAATAGCGGAAAGGGGAATAAGCTGTGTTTGATAAGGAAGGTTGCAAATATCAAATATCTGTTGTGCATGGAGGAATCTTGCCGCTTTACGCAGACCTTCGGTAATGGCGTCCGCATTGGCCCGATATTCTTCCAGAGACAGATTGAGTATATCACCGCGTTTGCAGCTGATCGGCGTACCATGCTGGCGATTACGCCGATAGGAGGCCAGCAATGTAACGGCCGCGAGAAAATCCTTGCCATCAACGCCACTCAGAATGCCGTCTATCTGGCGCAAGGTGGCACTGCGCCTGTCCCAGTCTTCGCGTAGACGAAAGTCATCCCCGGCAAAGGTGGCCGTAAGCAGTTCAAAGACCGTCAGCGACACGCCGCCCGTATTCACATTTTCAAATACCTGGCAGATGGCATCCTTGGGCGTTTCCCGGCTCAGCTTGATAACAGGGATCTTGTAACTGTAAAGAGGCTGGACAATCTCTGAGCGAAAGGAAAAAAAGATGCTTGCATAGTCTCGATCCAGTGAGAAAAATTCCTGGAAGCCTCTTTCCCAGTCCCAGCATGCCTGATTGTCAAAGACGATATTGAGCGGAAACATCATGGATGCGTATTCCTTTTCACTGGTTGAGATATCCAGCTCAATAGTCCTGCCAAAATTGCTTTTGACAATTTTATCTTTCGGAACAGAGATAACCGCTTCCATGCGTTCAACAGAAGTATCAAGACATTTTTTCATGTCCAGATAATAAAAACATTCCAGCTTTTTCTTCTTTTCATCCTGCGTAGGTACGGCCTGCTTGCTTTGCAAGGCAAGAAACAGGGATGTCATGCGCTGCTGTCCGTCAAGCAGAAGCAATTCCGGCGCACTGCTTCCGCTGCTGCCTTCAAAGAGACGCGGAGAAAAACGCAGAGTATCGCTGGTTTCCATACTCATGAGGGCCCCTACAGGATATCCCAGGGTAATACTAGCGATCAGGGCACGAATGCGTCGGTCATCCCAGACCCAGCCCCGCTGAAAATCGGGAAGTTGCATTTTTCCGCATTCAATATGCTGCAACAAATCCTTGAGCAGGGGTTCTTCCGTCCCGAAGGTGTTGCTGATGGTCGGCATGATTTTGCTCCTACGGATTCAGGGAACAGGCGTTGACAAGGCCGGAAAGAGTCATGTTTTCCTTGATAATATCATGCGGCATCAGCAGATAATGCCAGGGATTACCGCCATTTTCCTTTGTATGGGCACTGGCGTTCCGGCACCATTCACGCGCGGCGCGGGCCTTGTCCTGCACGTCGGTGTCATCAAGATCGCTGCGCCGTTTGACCTCGCACAGCCAGTTGTCGGACGTTGTCTGTACAACAAAGTCCGGCGAGTAAACACGCTCATTTGTATAGCGGATATGAAAGCCGTTAGCCGCCGGGCGAAGCCATTTGACAACCTGTGCGTCATTTTCCAGCACCAGGCAGAACAAGCGTTCCGGGTTGGAGTCAAAGCGCATGATGGGGAAAAGGGCCTTGGCAAAGCCCGTAAATAGCATCTTGCGGATATTCCCCTTTTCTCCCTCAGCAAGAGGATCACGAACATTGCGCAGCGGGGTTCCCTTTTCTACCGTATAGTTACAGGGTTGCAGTGCCGTGAAGCCGCGAGATACGTGGGCTGTGTAGCTTGCCGCTTCAAGGTGGAAGTGCTGCTGTAACTGCGTATGAATCAAGTCCGCCAGAGGACGTTGATAATATTGCAGGACATTGCGCACCTTGTCATCTGTCTTCAGGTAGGACTGAAGGTGCTGTACCAGCTGACCTGCAAGTGTGTACAGACGCCCGGCATGCTGGTCATAGTCAATATCAACATAATCCATAAGGGCATTGACCAGGCAATTTTCCAGACGCTGATTTGTTTGGAAGGTCAGTGTGGCTTGCAGCTGCTCCTTGCGCTGGCTTTGCAGGTGCTGCACAAGGATGGCTTCTGCCACGGGCTGGACATTGACAGAGGAGCAGTCCAGCTCAAAATCATCATAGTAGCTGCGGACTTCCCCTTCCGGCATGACGATAACACGGGGAATATCGATGGTCAGGGCACAATAGATTTCCGTCGCGGCCAGAACCTTGTCAGCCAGCGTCGGTACCCCCGTCTCTGGTGCAGGAAGCATGCTGAGCTGCTCTTTGGGAAGTGAGGCCGCCACGGCCTGCAGGATGCGTCGCTGCATTTCCGGGCTTCGAAGTTCCGCACTGCTTTTGCGGGATTCACAACGCTTGATCTCTGCCAGCGTCCGGGATGCAATAATCTTGTCGCGTTCACTGGCAAAGGTTTCTGCCGCGCGCCGGGTCGTCTGCTGTACAAGGGTAAGCGGCTCTTCCTGAGGAGAGGGGGAATGCACGGGTGCCGGCCCCTGACAGGAGTTCGGCATGGTGGACGCATTGTCGATTTTTGCGTCCTCGCCCCCCAGTACCGTTTCCGCAAGGGAAGGTACCGTTACGGCGGCCAGACGGGTATCCGGCAGATCCTTGCCGATGACAAGACCTTTCTTGAATACGGAATCGGCCTTGCCGGCATCGTCAATGATTTCCTGGAAACGATCGTGGGCAATGATATTCAGGCGATCCACGGCATCGCAGCCTGTGCGCTGGCCATAGGGCAAGCGCAGCCCCCGGCCGATGGACTGCTCCACAAGCGTACGGGAGTTGGCTGCACGCAGGGGGATGATGGTATACAGGTTGGTAACGTCCCAGCCTTCTTTCAGCATATTGACGTGGATGACAATTTCCACGGGATTTTCCGGGTCTTCCACGGTCAGCAGACGCTGGATGATCTCCTCACCCTCGCTGCCGCTTTTGGCCTTGGAGTGAACAATGAGAACCTTTCCCTTATAGCGTCCTTCGCAGACGTTCGGCCCTTCCAGCAACTCCTGCAAACGCTGGGCGTGCTCGATATCTCCGGCGATGACAAGGACAAACGGTTTAACCCTGGGCCTGTTTTTGTCTCCGGCATAGGTCAGCAGGGCAACCCGCGTATTTTCATGGACCTGCAGACCGTCTTCCAGCTTGATGCGCTCGATTTCTTCGGGCGTGCTCTGCGCGGGATCAAAGTCAAGGCGCGTGACGACGGCAGGCTCCTTGACAAAGCCGTCCGCTATGGCCTGCGACAAGGGATATTCATAAATGACATTGCCGAAACGGTGCGATTGCTTTCCCTGTTCGACCTGCGGCGTTGCCGTCAGCTCCAGCCCCAGCAGGGGATGCAGTTCATTGAGGGTTTCCATACCCGCCGCTGCCCTATAGCGGTGGGATTCGTCCATGATCAGTACAAGGTCATCCAGCCCGGACAGATAATCAAAATAGCTGGTGCCCAGATACTCCGAAAGACGCCGGATACGCGGCAGGCTTCGCCGGGCGTCATCCTTGGAAAGACGGCAGTTCTTGCTGTCGCGTGACGCCAGTTTCGCAATATTGAAAATATTGATGCGCAGATGTTCTTCCAGTGTTCCAAGAGCACCCCGGGCATAGGGATTTGTCTCGAAATCGTCCCCGGTGATGATATAGGGGGGCTTGCGGCACAGTTCGCCTATCCCCTTGAAAACGTATTTGGGCGAACCTGCCGTGAAATCTGTTTTGAGCTTTTCGTAAATGGTCAGGTTGGGCGCCAGGACAAGGAAGTCGTTCAGGCCGCGTTCCAGATGGAGCCAGGCGATAAAAGCCCCCATAAGGCGGGTCTTGCCCACGCCGGTCGCCAATGCAAAACAGAGGGAGGGAAAATCCCGGTCAAAGGACGTGACCGAAGCATATTCTTGCTGAATGCGTTGCAACAGGGCGTCTTCAGTCCCGCACTCCTCGTGCCAGCGCATGATGTCTGTCAAAATATGGAGCGACTCCGCCTGGGGAGGACGCAAGCTCAGACGCTGGCAGATATTTTTGTACTGGTCCATACGTCTATTCCCCCTTGTCCGGCAGGAGTTGCAATAGAGAATTATCAGGCTGCGCCTTTGTTCGCCTGCGTCCGCGGGGGGCGGGCTGATCAGTTCCCCCATCTGCCGCCGCGGGCGCGGCAGGGGCTTGCGGCAGGTTGTTGATGTTCAGGCTATAGTCGTCATGATCCCATTCGCACTTGTTCAGTACGGCCTGCGGTATCTTTTTGACAGTCAGGCGCTCCAGCCCGTCAAGAAAAGCCTTGCCGGCCACACAGGCCCCGCAGCAGATCAGCAGGGAATGTTCCTCACCCACACAGTCGTTGAGATATTCCAGCATGGAAGTGTCCAGCGTTTGTGTGGTAACGTAGATGAAATCCCGTTCCGTGCTGTAGCCCTGCTGCCAGAAAACATCAGGATTGGGCGCATAGGTGAAGCCTTCCAGCTTGCACAGGGCTTCTGCCAGCATTTCCGGATTGTAGCGGGGATTGATGACAGGATTGCCCCAGTTGTCCGTCTTGATGAGGCTGGGAGCCAGCTCGTAAAAACGGAATCCCCCGCCGCCAAACCAGATTTTTTCTGTCTTTGCGGAATCACCAATCTTTTCCGCACACTTTTCACAGAGTGATTCTCTACAGCCCTTACATAGCTTGACAGCAGGTTCTTTCTTTTGTGTGTAAGTAATGCCGCCTTCGTCCTCGCCGTCAATGACCTTCTTTAAACGCGGCAGACAATGCGTATAGCAGTGATCGCCCAGCTCTATACCTATCCAGCGCCGCCCCATTTTATGGGCGACCGCCGCCGTGGTGCCGGAACCGAGGAAGGAATCCAGTACCAGATCACCGGGATTGGTGGCAATCTGCAAAATACGCTGAATCAGATGTTCTGGCTTGGGCGTGTCGAAGGAAACATTCTCGAGAAGTATATTTATATGACGTTTTGCACTATCATTCGTACCAACTTCATCAGCATTCCATAACGTCTCGGGAGTTAGACCCGTATTTTCGGATTCTGATAAAAATTTTTTTTGCCGTGGAACGTTATTTCCATCTTTTCCAAAATAGATTCGATTATCTTCTATCAATTCAAAAAGTTTATTGGAGGTAAATCTCCAGCAATTTCCTTTTGGTGGACTAATTTTTCTACCACTAGGTGTTGTAATCTCATAAAACTGGGAGCTTGTGCCATGTCCAGCTTGCGCGGTAATCGCTACAGACTGCCAGAGCCCACGAGGATCATTATCGGGATTACTGTATCTTAATTTCACATTTTCATTTAATGGCATCGGATTTCTCCTTTTTTCAAAGGAGATTTTATCTTTCGAAAAAAGCAAAATATAGTCGTGTTTTATAGAAAAAACTTTTCGATTCTCTCTACTTTTTCTTTTTTCCCAAATAAATGTTGTGATAAAATTTTTTCTTCCGAAAACTTCATCGCATAGTACTTTGAAATAATGTACTTCATTATCGTCTAGCGTAACCCAGAGGCTTCCGTCCTCTGCCAGTAGATTGCGCAATAACTCCAGCCTGTCCCGCATCAGGGAGAGCCAGAGGGAATGCTCCACGCCATCATCGTAATGCTCAAAGGCGCTGCCGGTATTGTAGGGCGGATCAATATAGATACACTTGACCTTGCCGGAAAAATCCTGCTCCAGCGCCTTGAGGGCAAGAAGATTGTCGCCATGAATGAGCATATTGTCGAAAATATCGGCGTCTGAATGGCGTTCCGCCGCATGATAGGACTTTTCGCTGTCTTCAAGAAGGATGCGGGGTTCCAGCCGGGGGCGGATTTCCTTGCCGATCCATGTGAGTTCGAGGCGGGGCTGCTGGGGCATGTTCAGAATCTCCGGCTATTTCTTGCGGAAAACACAGGTTATTTCTTTCTTGTCAGAAAAAAGATATTCAAAACCGCTGGAAAGGATTATTTCATAGCTGTGTGTGGGATACTCGATAATGAGATAACGGTCGTGCATAGTATGATAGGAATGTGAAACATGAATGACTGTTTTTTGAACATGGTTTCTTGCTAAATACTTGCGTAATTCTCTTGCCATCTTTTTATTTTCACCATGACAAACAATATCAGCAGAAGTGTATTGCAACAAATCAACAAAGGGAATTTTTTTAAACTTAGAATCTAAATATTTATCATAGAGGTGCAACTTTATAGCTTTCTTTGCAAGTTTTGCAATATGGTGCACAATGCTATTTCGCGACTGCCCTGCTGTAACTGTTATACTAAAATTGGTATCAATATCTGGATCATGAATATTTACATAAGGAAGGTTTGTCGTTTTTCGGGTTAGGATTATGCCGTGCACTGTATCAAGAGCAGTATCTTCCAAAGTCCCTGCTGATCCTGCCGCAAGCATCCCTGTTAAAATTTCCGCTGGTAAAATTTTACGTAAAAAGTTTTTATGTCTCCTAATTTGATCTGTATTAAAAGCAACCGGTAATTTAATTTTTGATAATACTGCAAACAGATTTTTTCTTGTATTCTTATGCAGCGTATTGATATCTATCCCACTATTGAACCACATATAGAGGATAAAAAGACTATCATCCAGCACAAGCTGATCCGGATCGCTGACTGCCATTAGCCGATCTCCAGGAGCTGATCTACACTGACATCAAAAAAGCCCTTAGGGAAGCCGCACTGTTTACCTTCCCTGTTCATATAGCGACCGTTCTTAGAAATGCGGAGCTGCTCGAAAGGCGTTTTATCGTCCGCCTTGTAATAGAGAATGACGTCATCCGACCGCAGACGATCCTTGTAGACCTGATAGCGCAAACTGCTCAAAAGATGTTCGCAATGGGTTTCAATAACCAGCTGGATACCCTTGCCGGCCATGAAGGCGAAAAACTCTCCCAGCCGGGACTGGGCGCGCGGATGCAGATGAATTTCCGGGTTTTCAATCATCACGACATCGCCAGGCTTGGCCAGGAAACAGAGGATCAGCACCTTGGCAAGATAGCTCATGCCAGAACCGAGGTTGTAGGGGCTAATCATATCAGTTCCATCATGAGTAAAGTATATTTTTGCTGCAGCTGCATCCTGATATTTACTATCAATATATAGCTTGGCTTCCGTAATATGTATTAACCACAAATTAACAAGTGTATGTATTGAATAAATAGACTCTTTCTTTTTAATACCAACTTCATGTAATTCACCTTGAATTTCAACAAGGGGTTTTATTCCTAATTTTTTTTGAAAAAAAGCTGTCATGCGTTTGGCAATATCTTCAGTTGCAAGAAAATTATTTATTATTTTTAAATCTAATTCTCTATTTTTTTCACTAACAAATACATAGGGTCTTAAAATAAATTCTGTATTAAGTGCCCATTTTAGGGCATCTTCCTCTGCCCTATAAATCCATTCACTATATCCTACCCTTGCAAAGGTACCGAACAAAAACTCTCCATTCTCGCCGACCTTATATTCTTTCGACATTTTTGCAATTTTTTCGGGTCCGATACGATTGGCCGTCAAAAAATAGAGAGAGTCTTCCCAGCGCAGGATATCGACATCGCTGTTGCTATCGCTGTCTGAACTATAACGGCATTCCGTGCCGTCTATCGTCAGGGATGCATGACAGGGAAGTTCCTGATATTCGCTGATCAAATCATACATGCGTTCACGATTTTTGGGATTGCAATTACGTGCCAGCAACAAAACAGCCTGCAGTACAGAAGATTTCCCGGAACTGTTGGTCCCGGTCAGCACGGTCAGCGGACGGAACTCCAGGTCTTCGTTATCCAGGCATTTGTAGTTTTTGATATGCAGACGGCTGATCATGGTGTTTCCTTTCGTCTTCTGATTATGCGGACGGGGAGAGAAGATGGCGACCGATGCCGGCAAATGCAGGCGCAAAGGCGGCAAGGTTACCGTCAGCATCCGGGGTTTCGCATTGCCGGATGATTTCCTGCCAGATTTCCGCGCCCCAGGTTACGGGGTCTTCTTCGGGCGGGTAGTAGTCGTTCGTATAGAAAAAATCGCTGATGGCTTTTTTGCGCTTGAGGCAGAGTCGTTTCTCGTTGAGGTTAAACAGCTCTATGGTTTCTCGCGCCCGGTCTGTCAGCCCTTCGATTTTGCCGGTAATATGAAAGCGCAGCTCGGTTTCGCATTCCGGCATGAGCGGGGAGAGCGACGGCGTAGCCTGCCCCTGATGCTTGCCGCAGGTTTCCTTGTTATTGCAGCTTGCGACAATGTTCCCCCAGTCCAGGGAATGCTGCGGAAAACGGGTCTGGCTTTGCAGATGGGCGTTATGCGAGCTTGTGGAGTCCGCCGTGATGCGCTCGCAGCAAAAGGCGCAAAGGCCGTACTGTTCCCGGACACAGTCCCGCCGGATGGCACGGCGTTCAAGGTCGGGCAGATGGGTATAGTGCTTGCGGGGATTTTTCCGTTTCCATTTCTGGAGTTCGGGCGGTTCGTTACCCTTGGTGATTTTTTGCATCGAGGGCCTTCTGTCGTCTCAAATACATATCTGCCCGTGCGAGTTCGCGGTGATCGGGCGGCAGGTCTTGCAGCAGTTCCCGGCGGAGCTTGGCCGCCTTTTCATAGTCTCGTTGCTGTATGGCGTCCAGCAGGGAATCCAGCCGCTCTTGCAGCTCCGGGTCCCGGATGTCCGTATCCATGACGCCCAGAAGCAGCTCATCCAGATCCATGCCGTAGAGATTGCCGGATTCCCGCACGTCTCCATTCTGGAGTCGCAACACGCGAATATGCTGCGGATCGCTGATGACAAGCGGCGAGTGTGTCGTCAAAATAAAGTGACAGTTGGGAAAGGTTTCTCGCAGGCGGCGGATGACGGTACGCTGCCAACGAGGATGAAGGTGCAGGTCCACTTCGTCAATCAGGACAATCCCCTTGCCATGCAAAGGTTTTTCCGCCTGCGGATTCATCATGGCCAGACGGCGCGCAATGTCCCCCACCAGCGCCAGCAGGGAGCGTTCCCCCTGCGAAAGCTGAAGGATATCCAGCTCCTCCTCGCCTTTGTTGATGAGCATACGCATGCGGGGGCGGCGCTGGATACGCAGGTTATCATAGCCCGGCATAAAGGCGGCGATGGCTTCAAGGACAGCAAAATACTGGGGATCGTCCATATGGGGCAGCGCGGCAATCTGGGGCGCAAGGGAAGGCTTTTCCCGCCTGATTTTTTCGGTATCAAGCAGATCAGGCAGCTTTTCCCACGGCACGTTGCCGTTCTGGTCAACAGATTGCCCAACTTTCCCCATGTCGAAATACGGGAGCAAATCAACAAAGTGCATCACGCTTTCATTACGAATATCTTCCCTTTCACGAAACCATTCAAAAAAACGCCGGAAATCAATGCCCTGTGTCAGGGAGGCATCATAGCCGTCCACCTGCTGGAAGCTGTGGCGTGTCCGTATCCTTTTGGGAATATCAAGGACATAACGCTCGGTGGGGTAGTAGGCGACGAGCGGTAAGGACGCACTATTATTGTCTGTCAGCCACTGCCGGAAGATATCGGCAAGTTCCGTTGCGGCTTTCAGACGGCTTTCCGCCATGCGCTTACGTCCCCTGCGGGGGCGGGCAAGGCTCCAGTTATATGTTTGCTGCTCATGGACGAGAGAAAGCGTTATCTCGGCCTCGGAAGCGCCGTTGCGTATGCGGCGTTCATCAATGGGAGAGCCGCTCCCCTTGTCACTGCGGATGCGGGCAACAAGCCAGCTCAACAGGGTAGTTGCACCGTCCACGAGGGTACTCTTTCCGGAGCCGTTTTCTCCAATGAGGACCGTCACGCGCGGTCCGTCCTCGTCATCCGGCCAGAAGGGGATTTTCAGGTCGGCAAACTGGCCAAAGTTTCGCAAGTGGAGTGATGCAATATACATGGCTGTCCTTTTCTTGCAGACGGTCTTTTGCAAAGCTGCCCTGGTTGGCGCGCTGCCCACACCGGGGACGGTTCGTCGGGGAAAGACAGCTGCATCCCCCTCAGCCTCGTATTTTACGACCGGCAATCGCCGCAATCATGCCTCAAGCGTCCAGGAGACGACAAAGAGCCGTTCTTCCTGATGCTCCTGCCGCAGAGCGGCTTCGATGCCGTCGAGCAGGCGATCCTTGTCATCTTCGATGCTGTCCTGTGCTTCAAAGAGGCGGCGGCGCATCTCGTTACGCTTGCCTTCCAGTACCTTGATATGCCGCTGCTTGTCCACTTTCTCCTTGAGCGTGGCACACTTTCGTACGGCAGTACGCATCTCGCGGATGGCGTGATCCATTTCTACAATCTGCATTTCCAGAAGCTGTTTGCGCTCGTCGGCCCAGCGATCCAGCTTTTCCATTTCCTGATCAAAAAGTTCGCCATTGCGCTGCTGCGAAGAGGCAAGCTGCGCTTCGCGGGCTGCCTCATAGAGGGCTTGCAACGTTGCGGTATCGGGCGCGGGATCGGCCGTCCCCACGGTGGCGGGCAAATCGAGCAAATGCCGGGCGGCCTCGGGCGAAAGCGGCGTTCCTTCGCTGGTGCAGCCTACGATAAAAAGGTGCTCCTCACAGGACTGGAGGCCTTGCAGACGCAGCTTCCAAACCCCGAGGCTACCGCTCGTACCCTGCAAGGGAGTGAGCACCGTCCATTTTTTGGAGGAATTGCGGGCGGAAAGGTACAGCTGGGCGGGCGGTGTCGGACGGGTTACGGCCTGTTGCAGCACCCAGCGCGCGAGGGGCTCGTGCGGCCCGTAGAAAGTGGCATGATCGCGTAGCGGAGAAGTCGCCAGAGCGTAAAGCCCGGAAGGAGCCTGATGCATGGGGGACGTTCGCAGGGTAAAGGCCAGCTCTTCCTCCTGGAAATCGGCCCGATCCTGTAAAGCCCATTGTGTCACCTGCCAGAAGAGAAGGCCGAAACGGTCCAGCGCAGCGTTGCTTTCGGCCTGATAGACATGCAGCTTTTCGGCAACTTCGCCGTCAAAATGCTCCAGCAGTTTTTGCCTGGCTGAGGCAAGGCCCGCAGAAATTTGTGTGGAAAGGGACTCTTGCAGCGCATCAAACGAGGTTTGTATTTCTTCCGGGGAGCGACATTTTTGATATATTTCGGCAACACGCCTTTCAAAATCGACGCCGGATTCAATACTGCCGAGGATCTCGTCACTGGCGCCGAAAATACCACTGAAAAGCTGGAATTTATCAGAAAGCAGTTCAAAAACGCGCTTGTCCGCCGCATTTGCACGATTAAGAAAATTGATGACGACAACATCATGTTGTTGTCCGTAACGATGACAGCGTCCAATGCGCTGCTCGATGCGTTGCGGATTCCACGGTAAATCGTAATTTACCACAAGGGAACAGAATTGCAGGTTGATGCCTTCGCTGGCCGCCTCGGTGGCAATCATGATGTCCGCCTCGTCCCGGAAGGCTTCCACCAGTGCAGAGCGCACATCTACATCCCGGCTGCCGGTAATGCGGGAGGAACCGGCGTGGCGCATCTTCCATGCCTGATAAATGCGTGTGGCCTGCGGATCATTGTTGGAGCCATTGAAGCAGATAATCCTGTTTTCATAGCCGGACTGGGAAAGCAGCTGAAAAAGATATTCCTGCGTGCGGCGGGACTCGGTAAAGATGATAGCCCGGGGTGACGCTCCCAGTTCCCGTGCCTTGCGAAAACCGTTTTTTAGCGCGGAAAGCAGCGCCTGCCCCTTGGCGTTTTCCGTAATGGCATCCGCAAGAGACACCATGCGGGTCAGCTCCATAAGCTCCGAACGAATGGCCTCTTCTTCCCTTTCCGTGGGAATGGTTTCTCCGCAACTACCGTAAAGGGCGGGATCTTCTTCCAGGCTGACCTCATAATCCCTTGTGATACCTTGCAAGAGTGGGGAGGGTACCTCCTGTCGGGAATTTTCGTAATTGTATAAAATATCGTTCAGCCGTTGCGTCATGGTATGGAGCGCACCCGCAATGGCAAAGGAAGATGATGCCAGAAGTTTGCGCAGCACTAGTTCCATCAGGTTGCGATTGCGGGCAGGAATGGACCAGAGAGTGTCACGCCGCAGGAAGGCAGTCACCTGGTCATACAAGTCTTGTTCAGCGGGAGTAGGCGTAAAGTCTTCGGTAAGGGCGTGACGTTCCGTATAGCGAATGTACTCCAGTACCTGACGGCGCAGAGTTCGCTGACAGACAGAAGCAAGGCGGCGGCGCAGATCTGCCAGAGCTCCGGCATCGGGCTTGCCGTATTGGACGCGAAATGTCCTGATGTCGCAAAAATGATGATCGTCGATAAAGCTGATCAAACCATACAGCTCATCCAGTGAATTCTGGAGGGGGGTTGCCGTAAGCAGCAGCTTGGGCGCATGGGCCAGCGCCCGCCGGAGTGTTTTGGCGACAATGGAGCCTTTGTTGTACACATTGCGCAATCGATGCGCTTCATCCAGCACGACAAGATCCCATGCTATGCACTCAAGGTTACTTTCGTACTTGCGGGCAAAGTCATAGGAGGCAATGACTATCTTTTGCTGATCAAAGGGATTGTCCTGTCCTTGGCACCGTAGTTGATCGAAGAGATGACGGTCCATAATAATGGACGGAAGCTGAAATTTATCCTGAAGCTCCTGCTGCCACTGGGTACGCAGTGAGGCCGGAGCAAGGATCAGGATATGCCGCCTCTGCTCTGCCCATCGCTGGGTCATGACAATACCTGCTTCAATGGTCTTGCCAAGGCCGACTTCATCCGCCAGCAGAACGCCGCGAGACAGGGGGGAGCGAAAGGCAAACAGGGCCGCGTCCACCTGATGCGGATTGAGATCCACGCGCGATCCCAAGAGGGTGGTTGTCAGTGAACGAACTTCTCCCGCCGGGTAATGCAGCTGGAGTTCCTCGGCAAAAAGTCTGGCTTGATAGGATGTCAGCATGAAATGAGCGTACGCTCTGCCGATATATAGTGCAAGGTGCACGATATCTTTATGGTATCTCTGTATAGTTTTTAAAAATATGCTGCTGCCTTTCCCGGTCAAGCGGGACGCTTGCCCACGGGCTTCACGCACGTGAAGCATAGTGGGCTATATCTTCGGCCGGGGCGAAGATGTCCCGCCAGACACCTTACCGCATCCGCACGGTGCCCTGTCTGTCCTGCTCGGCAATCGCTGCGCGTTGCCTTTCCTCCTCCTGCCGCCGCTGTTCCGCTGCCTGCTGTTCCTGAAGGAAGTCGGTCAGACGTTGCCGGATTTCCGGTTCCCGGGCAAACTCCCGGTAGGTCTCAAGCTCCTGGCCCATACGTGCCTGTCGGCTTTCCATATCCGCCTTTTCCTGATCACGGGCTTTGCAGAGAGCTTCAAGCTGTGCCAGCTGTTTTTTCAGAACAGCCGCTTCGCGTTGCAGTTCATTCTTCTGGCGTGCGATGAGGTGCTTTGCGGACAAGGCCGTGCGCAGCCGGCTGATCGTCTGTGCCGACATTTCCAGCACGCGCCTGTAGTTAAAAAAAGAGGCTTCCGGGAGTGGTTCTTCCTCCCGCAGCAGGCGTTCCGCCTCCTCGGCCTGTCGTTCATAGTCGGCAACGCGCTGTTTCAATTCCGCCTCTCGCTGCCCCAGTCTGCCGATGGTGCGGAGCGCATCCCGGACAAGCAGCAGTCCTTCCCGGGCAAGGCGATTGTTTTCTTCCTGCTGCTGTTTGTATTCGCGCGTATCCAGATGCTTTCTGGTCGCGCCGGGTTTCTGCTCCACGCCGCGCTGAATGGCAAAGCCGCAGTGTTGCAGATGGAGAGGCAGATCACTTTGCAACTTTTTCAGACTTTGCCGCGTATACATCTTGTTAGCATTCAGGCGTCCTTCCCGTGTCACGGGCACATGAAGAAAGTGCATGTGCGGCGTCTTTTCATCCATGTGCACCATCGCGGAAATGACATTTTCCGCTCCCACAAAATCCGTGAGAAAGGATTTGCTTTCCTCAAAGAAACGCCGGATTTCTTCTGGAGAAAGGCTTTTGAAAAAAGCGCTGTCAGACGTGACGATAAGCCCGCACATATGCACGGCATCCTTTCTGACAGCCTTGATCAGCCGCAAATCGTCAATGCGCCGCTGGATGGCCTGCGCGTAATTTGTCGCGGCCTTGTCGTGCAATTCGTAATTGCCGCAGCTGCGCTGATAGTCGATATCCGGGTTGGAATGGCTCTCGCGTTCCCGGCGATTGTGGCTCTGGATGCCTCTGACGGCCTCTTTTTTGAATTTGTCCATATGCAGGACGAGATAGGACATGGTCGGACTTCCTTGTATTTCTGATCCGCACGGGTTTCCGACGTCCGCAAAGCGGTACACTTTTGCCGTTGTAGCGGTACAGCCGGAGAGGACCCCAGCGGACAATACTGGACATATCTGGACGCTTTTTCGGGAGGTGTACCGCTGTACCGCCCCTTAGAGAGTGGTACAGCGGTACACCTGTACGCAGACAGGTCAATTTTTCCCTTCCAGCTTCTTTTTCAGGCGCTGGACAGCAGCCTTGGACTTCCCCATTTCCTCCGCGCAGTCACGGATGCTGTAGCCCTCGGCCAGCAGGCGTTTCAGCTCGGCCAGTTCCACATCCTCAAGCTCTCTGATGCGCCAGTGCAGCGCGTTGCCTTCGGTGATCAGATTGGCCTCAAAGGGGCGGGCATCATCGCCCACGATGCCCCGTGCCTTGGTCAGATGGACTTCAAAGCGTGCGCCTTCGGCCATGCTGTACTCTCTGGGCCGGCGCAGACTGATGACCGTATCCATGATGTCTTCCCTGGCGCTGGTGCCGCGCTGATCGCCGGATTTTCCGGCATGATGGATAAGCAGGACAGCCATGCCCCGGCGACGCAGTTCCAGCAGCCATGACTGCATGGTCTGCCATGACTGGGCTTCGTTTTCCTTGCCGGTACGGCACAAGGTGGCAATATTGTCCAGCACGACCATATCCACGCCTTTCAGGAATGGTTCCAGCATGACCTGCCCCTGCGCGGTGGAGAGATCCGGCATGGGACAGGGCTGCAGGTCCGGCGTGATGAGCGCCATATTTTGCAGTGTATGCGGCGGGACGGACATGCCACTGACAAGCGCGGCAAGGCGATGCTGCATGGCTGTGGCGGGCATTTCTCCGTCCACATACAGCGTCCGTTTGGGCATGGGCGCGCGCCAGTTGAACACCGCGCCGCCGGAAGCCACGGCTACCGCGACACTCAGGGCGGCAAACGTCTTGCCGATGCCGCGAGGCGCGTACAGGATGCCTATCCCTTGAACCGGAAGAATGGGGGATAAAAGATACCCCCGTTCAGGTATGGACATGGAAAGAAACTCGCCCATATCCAGTGATACCAGCGAAGGTGGCTTATCCGGCAGGGCGCTTTCCAGCTGGCGGCGCACGCTTTGCAGCCCCTCTGTCAGATGCAGATCGTTGAAGTCCTTGCCGCTGCCTGTGGTAAAGTGCGGCACAACAAGATGGGCCTGTGCAGCCTGCGCGGCCTCCTGTCCCTTGTCACGGCCCGTTTCGTCATTGTCACCGCAGATCAGAATCTGCGCGTCCGGGAACTGTTTTCGCACGGCAGCCGCCACAACAGGCAGATTCCCGGCCGAAAACGCCACATAGACCGTCCATGCACAGGCAAGGTGAATGCTGGCCCCGGTGGCGTAGCCTTCACAAAGTGCCAGCGGTTTTTCTACATTGCCGGGAATAACGAATTGTCCGCCCTGAACCTTGCCGCCCGTAAGAAAGCGCTTGGTGCCGTCCGGTGCGATATATTGCAGACTCTGCACCGTGCCGGAACTGCCCCTGACCGGAATGATGAGCATCCCGTTTCTGTCCTGACGTATATCCGCAAGCGCAGGAATACCTTTGCGGTTCAGGTACGCGTGCCTTTCTGAACAGGGAAAGGAAGCCTGTAAACGCTTGTGCGCCTGCTGCGCCGCCTCCGCATGACGCCTGGCGCATTCTTCGTCACGCTGTTTGCGCATGGCCTGCTGCCGCCTGTGCCACGCCGACAGCTCAACAGGAGAAAGTTCCTGTTCGCCTTCCGCGTGGAACGTCCCCTGATCGCCTGTCTCCCAGTTGCACCACCAGAGCGTCGCTGGCCTGTCCTGATGGGCAATATAGGCGCCGTTGCGCTTGTGTGGCTTACTCCTTGTCGGACAGCGATGCAGATTCCCGTCCGCAAGGATATCTTCCGGCAGAAGGTCATGCTGCGCGAGAATTTCCCGGAAGCTTTCCAGAAGGCTAGTCATGGTCTTCCTGCTCCCGTCCCGCGTTTTCTATGAACGCTCTGATGTCTTCCGCCCGCCAGACAGTGGTACGGGGGCCGAGCTTTACAGGCTTGGGATAACGTCCGGTACGGCAACCCTGCCACCAGGCGCTTTTGCTGATGGGAACAAGGGCCAGGACCTGAGGAAGACGAAGAAAGCCAGTGGAGGGGATATTTGTCGCCATAGTAACAACTCCGTATAAAGAAGAGGATTACGGAGTATATAGCATAAAAGAAATGACATGTGCAGGACAGATGTTTTGTAATCCAGGTACTTACAGCTACCTTCAAGAGCATTTTGGGTGTACAAAAATGTCGTGCATTTTCTTTGGAAAACAGAATCAAAATTTTGTAACATTCTAAAATATAAAAATATTATTTGTAGGCATAGCGGGGGATGTCAGCGGCCAAAAGGTTACAAAAAAACACAGCTTTTACGAATGGCATTTATTTGAAGCTGTTCGTAAAAGCTGTGTAATTATAGAATGTTATAAATTTATTGTTTTGCCGGATTTCCCCCCAAAAACGCTTTGCGCGTGTTTGGACGCTGTCCCCCCCCAGAGATTTTTATCAGAACATGCTCTTTTGGGTGGCTGTCAAGCCTGCCCGGCTTTGCTTGTGCGGAGTCTGTCCAGATAGTCGGACCACTCCTGCATCATCCTTCGGCGCTCCGGCAGGTACTCCGCATAATTGTACGCTGCGCGGACCTCATTCCGTTCGCCATGCGCAAGCTGGCGTTCAATCCAGTCCCGATTGTAGCCCAGTTCGTTAAGCAGCGTTGATGCGATGGAGCGAAAGCCGTGGACGCTCATTTCATCTTTTTGATAGCCCATGCGGCGCAGAGCATTGAGCATGGTGGCATCGGACAGGGGACGCGCTTCCGTGCGCACAGAAGGAAACAGATATTTGCCCGTGCCGGTCCAGGGCTGCAACTCCCGCAGAATGGCCACAACCTGTGTGGACAGCGGCACAATATGCGGACGTCGCATTTTCATGCGTTCTGCCGGAATGCGCCATTCTGCGGCTTCCAGATCAAACTCGCTCCACTGTGCAGCCCGTAATTCCGTAGGGCGAGTAAAGACCAGCGGAGCCAGCTTCAAGGCGCAGACCAGCGGGAAATAGCCGTCATAGGCATCTATGTCCCGGAGCAGCTGACCGACCTTTTCCGGCGCCAGCACAGCGGCACGATGTGTTACCTGACGAGGGTGCAGGGCTCCCCGAAGATCGGCGGCGATGTTGTGCCGCGCACGCCCCGTGATGACGGCATAGCGGAAAACCTGATTGATGATTTGCAGGACGCGCCGGGAGGTCTCGTGACAACGTTTCATCTCCAGCGGTCTGAGAACGGCCATGATATCCTGCACTTCCAGCCGGGCGATGGGCGCCGTGCCGATAAACGGAAAAATGTAGTTGCAAAGACGATACATGACCGTTCCCTGATGCTTTGTGGAGAATGCCGTCATGCGTGTGGTGTGCCATTCGCGGGCAATGTTTTGAAAACTGTCCCGTTCGGCAATTCTTCGGGCTTCCTGCTGCTGTCGCTTGTACGCGGAGGGATCGATACCCTTCGCCAGCAGACGTCGGGCCTCATCACGGCGCTCTCTGGCATCCTTGAGAGATACGGCGGGATAGGCCCCGAAGCTGAGGAGCCTGCTTTTGCCCTCAAAGCGGTAGGCCATGCGCCAGAGCTTGCTGCCGCTGGGAGGAATGAAGAGGAAAAGCCCGCCGCCGTCGGAATACTTGTGGGGCTTGTTTGCGGGCTTCAAACTGCGGATACGAACGTCGGTAAGAGGCATGGGGTACTCCTTGGCTTCTGCTGGATGTCTCGATACCTCTCAGGACAAAAAACACAGTAATACAACTATGTTATCCGTGAGGGTATCACGCTTTTCATATCATGGATCTACCCTCGGATATACCCCTGCAAGCATTGGATGCAACTGGACAAACGTGGACGACGGGAAACCCCGTTGACACAAAAAAAGAAAGGATACCAATGTGTTTTGCACACTGATATCCTTTATTGTACCTTATGTTGGCGTCCCCAAGGGGATTTGAACCCCTGTCGACGGCGTGAAAGGCCGTTGTCCTGGGCCGGCTAGACGATGGGGACGCGGTGAGTTGTATCTACGGGAAAGACGGGCCGTCGTCAAGTAAAAAATTGCAACTCCCATTTTTGTCATCCATAAGCAAGAGCGGAAATGGCTGTCCCCACGCTGATAACAGGGCCCGACAACTCTTCCGGTAAAATTTAGCTGCCGTAGAATCTGACGGCCCCATTGTCTGGGACCACTGCCCTCTAGTGCCGGGGCATCCGCCAGTCCTACTGCGCATTGCGGCGTGACCGGGGCAGGTTCTGGCTATCGCTTACCCGGCGAACGCTGCCAACGCACCACGCCGTGGATGCGAAAAAGGCCCCCGACCGTCGATCGACCGGGAGCCCGATAATCAGGCGAAGATCCCCTGCCTAGCCCTTGCAAACCTTGCAGGGCTTGAAACCGGCGGCCTTGGCCTCAGCCGGGGAAGCGAAGACTTTGCTGGCGCCCTTGCTCTTGTAATAGCGGCAGGAAGAATTGTGATAGACCTTGCTGGAAGGATTGCCACGATAACCGGCTTCCACCTTCTGCGAGGCAGCCGGTGCCGGTTTGGCGGCCGAAGCAGCAGGTTTGGCAGGTGCGGGCTTGGCCGCGGCAGCGGGAGCCGGAGCGGGCTGGGCGGAAGCCGCCAGGGCCATACCACAGGGAGCGCAGGTGAGTCCCAGAGTCAACAGGAGGGAAAGCAATTTTTTCATGGCCGAACTCCTCACAGGGAATTGGATGTACATGGGCGGCACACCATGCCCGGCATGGCAGTCCCAGCCCCGACTTTGTGCTATCCTACTTCATCCGACAGGTAAGATAAAGATTTTTCCCGCCCTTGAGACCGTTTTTTAACCTTTCTTTCCTCCCGGCTTTGCCCGCCTCCCTGCGGGCAAGAGCACAGCAAAGCCGCCATCACAGCAGCATCATGCAGGGGAGCCTTGCCCTTCCGGTGCGAGGCATTGCCTCGACCGTCCGTGGGCACTGTCCCGCGCAGGCGCCTTGCCGTGATTCCGGCACGCACGTCCGCAAGTAAAAACAGAGGTGGCGCGGCACACAAGGGTGGCGTATAATACCGGAAACCGTTTCAGGAGGGATTCGATGAGCCATCAGCATTCCCACCCGCAAAGCATGGCGGGAAAAAATTTTGCCAATGCCAATCTGGCCGGCAAGGATTTTCGGGGCGTCGAGCTGCGGGGGGCCAATTTTGCCGGTGCCGACTTGCGGGGCGCCAATCTTGAGCTGGCCGATCTGGCCGGAGCCAACCTTGTCAACGCCGAGCTGGCAAAGGCCAATCTTTCCTGGGCCAATCTGGCCGGAGCGGCGCTCAATGAAGCAGACCTGAGTGATGCAGACCTGCGGGAAGCCCGGCTGAATGGAGCCATCCTGGAAAATGCCCTGCTGGACGGTGCGAATCTGACAAGCGCCAGCCTTCGGGGAGCCGACCTGAGTGGGGCCAGCCTGCGTGAGGCCTGTCTGGATGGTGCGTGGCTGGAAGGCGTCACAGGGCTTTCGGACAAATAAGCCAGTTCCTGAACAAGGTCTTTTCTAAAAAAACAGGGGACAGCAGCCGCTCCTGATATTGCCTGCCGATGCAGACAACCAAAGGCCACTGTCCCCTGCCCTGTTCTGCTGCCAGAGGATCTGGCAGACAGGCAAAGTCCCTAGCGGATGCCCCTGCCCATATCGCGGGCAGCGTCCAGGGCCGCAGGCGTTTTCCGGATGTCGCCGGATTCCGTCACGCCAAGTGCCTGGACCACGCCGCACAACCGGGTCTTTTCAAAGCAGACCACCCAGCCTTCCATGGCTTTCTTGGGGCCTTCCATGGTTTTTTCGTCCGTATCGGCAGCACTGGCCAGCAAATAGATGTCGCGGAAAGCATAGTCTCCGGCGAACAGAGGGTTGGTGCGATCCAGCAGGGTCTTCAGCTGACCGCACAGCGAATAGAAATACACAGGGCTGGCAAAAGCGATCACCTCGGCCTGCTGCATACGCGGCAGGATGTCATCCATATCGTCCCGGAGGATGCAGTGCTGCGTTTTCTGACAGCCGAGACAGCCCTTACAAAAGCCGATCTTTTTATCATGCAGGCTTATCTTTTCCACGGTATGACCGGCTTCCCGTGCTCCCTCGATAAAGGCATCGGCCAGCAAATCAGAATTGCCCATCCGGCGGGGGCTGGAAGAAATGACGAGGACTTTTTTCCCACTCATGGATCTTTCTCCTTTTGGCTCTGACCGGAACACAGACAGATGACAGCGGCCGGCCACGTGAACGGGCAGATGGTCTTCTTTGAAGGCCCGTTCGTCAACCGTTTTTCATAAAAAGTTCCGGAGACGACCGCCGTGCCCTCCTCTCCCCTTCTGTCCTTCTGGGCCGGATAAAAGCCCCTCCCCGCCCCTGCTCCGCAATCTCCGGGGACTGGCGAGCCCGGCAGCCATATCCTTTGCTGGTTTTGCTCGCCGCGCGGAGCATCTTAGAGGATGCAGGATACAAAAACAGCCCCTTTTCAGGGGCTGTTCATGGAGCATGGTTACGGCTGTCAGGCGACTAGGCGTTATTGCCGCCATCCAGCTTGTTACGGACCTGCCGGCACAATCCCATCAGCGCATCGTATTCATGCCGCCGCACCTGGGCCCGGGCCAGCAGGCGCCGCCACGGCATCAGGAAATAATCCGGGTTGTCCCCGTGCAGGCAATCCAGGCGCAGCAGCATATCCTTCAGATTGTCCAGCAGGCGCTCGTAGTCGGCAGAGGAGATGACGCGGCCAGAGCCTCCCTCCGCCGGAGCCTTTTCCCCGGCAGCCTCATGCTGGCGGGCCCGTACGGCTTTGGCGCACTCATACAGCAGCAGCAATACCGACTGCGCCAGGTTGAGGGAGCTGGCCTCGGGATTGGTGGGGATGGTCACCAGCCGCTGACAATGCTGGATGGCATCATTATCCAGTCCCCGATCCTCAGGGCCGAACACGATGGCTACCTTTTCTCCCCGCTCCAGGGCCTGGGCCACTTCTCCCGCGGCCTGCTCGGGAGACAGCAGGGAACGCCGCCAGCCACCTGTCCGGGCCGTCGTCCCGATGACCAGCGAGCAATCCGCCACGGCAGCCGACACGTCCGGCAGGACCTGGACATCATCCAGCACGCCCTGCCCTTTGGGAGTAGCCAGAGGGCGGGCTTTTTCCCTGTCCCAGCGCTCCGGTGCCACCAGGCGGATGCTGTGGCTGCCCATATTCACGCAGGCGCGGGCAGCCATGCCGATATTCTCGGGAAAGCGCGTCTGTACCAAAACAACTTGCAACAAATCCAGCGACATGATCACCTCAACACAGCCAGTTCTTCAGCAGCATCACGACCTGCCCGGGCTCCGGGGCCACAGGACGCAAGGGCGGCGGTACCGGGGCCATATCCGGCCAGATGCGGTGGGCCGTCAGCACGACCATGGCGCTGCCCGTGCCCAGTTTGCAGACCGTTCCCAGAAAGCGCCCCATCATGGTGCCGAAGGCCGCATCAAAGGCCTCTTTGCCGGGACGGCCACGCAGCAGTTCCATGACCAGGCAGCCCAGCCAGGCGCCCACCAGAGCCCCGATGAACGCTCCCAGTCCGAAAAAGAGCGGTGCCAGGAAGATGGCCCCGGCGATGGCCCCCACCATACCGGCCACGGTGCCGGACGTGCTGGAGCCGTGCCGTTTGGCATTCATGACCTGTACGCCCATTTCCAGTACCTCGCCCAGGACAGCCAGGCCCAGAAACATGATCCAGAACCAGACATCCAGAGCCCCGGCGGCCGGGTGCAGGAACTTCCACAGCACCACGAGCAGCACCACCACCCAGTTGGCGGGCAGGCCAAGGATGTTGAGCAGCAGGATCAGCCCCAGCAGGACGATGAACGCATAGGCCAGACTAAACGAGGCCAGCGCGATGAATCCTTCCATACAGGCTACTTCTTGGCGCGGTTGTCGTACACGCGCACGGCCTTGCCTTCGCTGCTGGGCAGGCTGTTGCTCTGCACCAGTTCCACGCGCGGCGTCACCAGAATCTCGTCACGCAGCCGCTGGGCAATGGTCTTCTGCAGGCCCTGCAGGCAGCGCATGTCTTCCACGAAGTACTCGTCGCGGATCTCCACCTGCACGCGCATGACGTCGCCGATACCGTCGTTTTCCAGCAGGATGCAGTAGTTCTGCCCCACTTCGGGGAAGGTCATGATGACCTGTTCGATCTGCATGGGATAGACGTTGACGCCCTTGATGATGAACATGTCGTCCGCGCGGCCCAGGATGCGGTCGATGCGACGATGATGACGGCCGCAGGAGCATTCCCCGGGCAGGAAGCGGGTCAGGTCGCGGGTGCGGTAACGCAGGATGGGCATGCCCTGACGGCACAGGCAGGTCATGACAAGTTCGCCGATCTCGCCGTCGGGCACGGGCTCGCCGGTCTTGGGATCCACGATCTCCGGCAGGTAGGCGTCTTCCCAGACATGCAGGCCGTTCTGGTTCTGGCATTCAAAGGCCACGCCGGGGCCGTTCATCTCGGAGAGGCCATAGGAGTTGTAGGCCTTCATGTCGAAGAGTTCTTCGATACGGCGCCGGAATTCCACCGTATAGGGCTCAGCCCCTACCACGGCGATGCGCAGGGGGAAGTCGCGCGGGTCCTCACCCATATTGCGCAGATGTTCGCCAAGGATGAGCGCATAGGACGGCAGGATATGGGCGACCGTGGTCTTGAAGTCCTTGGCCAGCTTGATCTGACGGCGCGAGTTGCCGGGACCGGCCGGAATGGTCATGCAGCCCAGGCGCTCGGCGCCGAAATGGATCCCCAGGCCCCCGGTGAACAGGCCGTAACCGGACATGTTCTGGAACACGTCGTCACGGCGTACGCCTACCATATAGAGGCAGCGGGCCATCAGATCGGCCCAGCAGTTGATGTCGTTCTGCGTATGGCAGATGGCCACCGGACTGCCCGTGGTACCGCTGGAGCAGTGCATGCGCACGATCTCGCTGCGCGGTACGCACAGGAGGCCCGTGGGATACTGGTCCCGCAGATCCTGCTTGGTGGTGAAGGGGATGCGCCGGATGTCGTCCAGCGACGTGATGCTCTCGGGCGTCACACCGGCTTCATCCAGACGGCGGCGATAGAACTCGCTCTTGCGCACATGGGCCACGGTGGCCTTGAGGCGCGTCAGCTGAGTGTGTTCGATCTGGTCCCTGCTCCACAATTCCGCTGCATCGAAAACTTCCATGTCAAAACCTTATTGCTGCTTGTCCATCTTGAATTACAAACGCCCGGCGGCGTCGCCCCTGTGCGCCCATCCCCAGAGCAGGCCAAAACAGCCTGCCAGCATCATATCGCCATACGGGGCCAGGAACTGTCCCTGTCCCTGCAAAAATTCCCGCTTCGGTCCCAGTATATAGGTGGGCTCGTAGCCTCCGGCCTCCTCACAGTAAGGCCCGAACGCCGTCCCGTGCCCTCCGTGTGCAAGGACTTCCTCGCACGGCAGCCAGGAACGCCGGAACTGCTCAAGATCCGCAAGGTATTCCTGCAGGGTACGCATGCCGGTATGGTGTTCGTAGATGCCGCGGACCTGCCCCTGATAGACCAGCGCCGCCACCGTATGGCTGTTGCCCACATTGATGATGGTGATCCCTTCGCGCCAGCTCCGCTTCATGACTTCCGGCACGCACAAGACGCCCAGCAGGGCACAAGTCCCGGTATCCGCCACCGGGCCGCCAGTCTTTTTTTGCAGGGCCAGCAGGCGGGTGCATTCCGCCGGCGGCTGTTCGTAGATCCAGTTGGCCGGCAGGGCGGACGCCTGCAGCAGGGCCGTCCAGGCCTGCATGCGTCCCATGCGGTTGCCGTTGGGATGAAAACCATGATCCTGACAGCCCGCCAGTACCAGATGCGGCAACGGGAGCCCGGCCTGCCGCAGCAGTCCGGCAAAAAATTCCGGGGAATAATCGGAAAGAGGCACCGGCACGGCACCGGCCGGACACTGCTCCGCTATCTGGACGCCCATGCTGCGGACGACTTCGGGGTTGTCGTGCAGGGCGCTGGCAGCACTGGCTGTACTGTGGACAGCAAACCCCGCCTTGATGTGGTCACGCACGGCAAGACCAAAGCCGCCACCGATATTTTCACCATACAGCCATACCGGCTGCTTGAGCAGGGTCAGCTCACGAATGCGCTGCGCGGCCAGACGGGCCGGTGAAGGCAGGACGAAGCGTGGCCAGTTGTGGACTTCCAGTCCCGGACGGGCCAAAAGGACGTCCTGGGTGCCGCTGCCGATATCGACACAAAGGACAGGACCTGTTTTTTGTAAAAAAGTACGAACACCGTCATCCATGGTTTTTCTCCAGGCCAAACAATAGCAAAGTTTGCCGTTTCTTGGTGTACCGGTTAGCCGGGCCCAAGGCAAGCCCCCAGCCTTTCCGGCAGGGCTGCCCAAAAAAATTTTTTCCAAAATGCAAAAAAGTTCTTGCCAAGCCACCCGGTTTTCTGTATCACTCCACTTGTGCCGAGGTGGTGGAATTGGTAGACACGCTATCTTGAGGTGGTAGTGGCAACCGCCGTGCGGGTTCGATTCCCGCCCTCGGCACCAGCAAGACATCAAGGGTTGTGGCAACTAGCCGCAACCCTTTCTTTTTTTGTTGTTTCGAGCAGCGAGCAAGCCCAGCCCGTCCCCTGTTTTTCCTGCCTTTACGAATTTGGGTCAAACAGGTGGTACAAAAGGTGCCTCAAATGCCATCCGCTGCCGCTTCTTCCGCTCACCCGCACAGCGCTTTCCACTCCCACCCAGCAACCCGCCGTTCCGGCCAGCATCTTCTTTGCGTGGGCCGCATCTTCTATTTTCGTTGTACTCTGCCTGCTGCTGCCAAAAAACGTCTGGGGAATGCCGAGATACGCCTGAGCCTGGGGACATGTTTCCGACAGGAAGCCAAACTGCTTGCCTGCCGGCTTTTTGCCTTGCTGCATGCTTCATTGCCTGGCGTACCTGATCTTTCCACGCTTCGGCATATCCTTGTCCGGCATCTGTCTTCCATGCAGGGAAAGGAGGGCGGAGAGGACGACTTCCAAGGCCGTCTTCCTCTCCGCCCTCATGGCAGAAAGATAGAGAAAAGAGCCTGCCGCCCTATTCGGAACCAAGCACAGCCCGATATTGGGGAGCGACGAATTTGAGGAATATCCCCAGCGAGACAAGCTGCCCCCAAGCTGCAACCATATAGGCAATATCCATCCCCAATGACTGTGAGATGACCCCTCCCATCAGGAGGGAAAGACATATGCCGCTATCCATCCCGATAAAGTACATTGCATTGGCAACTCCCCGCTTTGTCTTGTCCGCCAGATATACAAGTACTGTCTGATAGCTGGGCAGGAGAGCCCCCAGGGATATACCCAGCAGCCCCCCGCATCCCAGAAAAAGTACGGGAGATGTCGTCCGGGCAAGGAGCAACGCAGCGCCCAATGCCACCAGATCCGCCATACAGACCAGAATGACGAGATAGCCTTTATCTACGATATAGCCGGAAAACAGACGGCTCACCAAGAGCCCTATCCCCATCAGCAGAAAAAAAGCACTGGCATAGGAATCCATGCCAGTATCTCTGGCCAGCACTGAGGTCTAATTTGAGATCATCCCCAGCATGAAGGCTGCAATGAACAAAGAGGCCAGTGCATAGAGGCCTTGCGGCATGAAAAACATGTCCCAGGTAGGCTTTTTATGTTTTGCTGCCTGTATTTTTTTCGGAGCCGTGATGAATAACTGCAAAAAAGTACCCAGCATGGCAAAGACAAAGGGCAAGCCAAAAGCAGCGGCATAGGAATATTTGTTCGTCACATACAAGCCCAGCATGGGGCCAAGAATCATCCCCAGCGACAACATGCTGCTGAATACCCCGATCCCCATCCCCAATTTTTTCTCAGGGATAAAGCTGACTGCCATCGTTGCCTGCGAAGTGGTCATGATGGAAAAGCTTATGCCATGCAACAAACGTATGCCGATAAAAAGCGAGATCGTTGCTGCCATAAACGTCAGAGGGAAAAAGATAGCGCAGCAGGTGGTAGCAATCAGCAGGAGACGCTTGCAGTCCATCATATCTGACATCATTCCGGAAAAAGGACGCACCGCAAGGGCGACCAGGGGAAAGGCCGCGAGACCTATGCCCATCACCGATTCTTTACAATGAAGGACATCGATCAAATACAATGGAAGCACAGGCATGACTGAATATATAGCCATACATGTACAAAGATTTGCGATACAAATTAAGTAAAAATCCTTTTTAAAAAGTATATCGTTATTATTTTTAGTATTTCCGCCATTTTTCATATAAACCTCCTTTATGTATCATCGTTATCAAATTTTAGAATTTAAATTCTATAGAGCATAATTGAAGATATCAACATCCTAAACAATAAAGATGCAAAATACTGTATCTCAATTTCCTTCCCTTGCGCAGGATACAAGCCACACGCAGGATAGGTGGAGGACATTTCCCCGTAATCTTGACAGCCTGTTGCCTCCCTGAGCACTATACTGATCAACGGGAGGTTTCAGTATGAAGCGGCTCCTTCATTGCCATCAGTATTATTTTTGCATCCTTTTGCTGTTCATATTGTCTCTGCTTTTTCCCTATCCAGATACGATATATGCCGTCCCCTCCGCCCCTTCGGAAGGCTTCATCATGGACATGGCACCACTCCTTGGCAGCAATGGACGGGTCAAGGCCATTGCCCCGGGCTGCCGGGCCATGACCGGCTTTCTTGATGGCGCCCCTTTTGTCTGGAGCCGGGACTTTGGCCTGGTCCGCCTTGCCCCTCCTCCCCAATATTTCGGCATGGGGGACTTCGTGAGCGATGGCGGACGTTCCATGCTGGGGTTCGTATCCGTCAATGATGCCAGCCATCCTGCCCCGTACGGCCAGACCTAGTCACGCCCCGGTTTTATCTGGCGCTACGGCGAGCCCCTGCAGTATATGTCCGGGCATGGCATCGTAGATGTCGAATGGTACGGCCTGTCTGCGAACGGCGATACGGCCTTGGGCTATGGCAAAAGAAAGCCCCTCTCTGCCCCAGCACCTGCAAAAGGCAAGGCGGTTGAACATCTGGAATTGACGCCGCATTACAACCGCTGGTTTTCCATCAGGAACAAAAAACTGTTCCGAGTGCTGGACAAAATCGCCCGGCCTGACGCCAGCCCATACTACAGGCTCCTGAGCCGTGACGGCAAAAAGCTGCTGCAAAAGCAGCATGACAACAGCGTCCAGGTCGTCGATCTGCAAACAGGCAAACTACGTCCGCTTACATTTGGCGGTGTGCTCCCCTATGCCTCTGCAGATTTGGCCAAGGGGGAGAAACGCATCCTGCAAGCAGGTGATCCGCAAAATCCTCTCTTCCGCTGGGGAAGATGGCCGGGCTTTCGCCGCAGCCGCCTTCTTTCGGACAGCGATCTGAAAAAGGCGGCGCCAGACAGCCCCCTGCATGCGGATTGGATTCTTGAGGATTTCTTTTGTTCGATCCCCAGCTTTGATGCCCACTTCACCCTCTGTGCACTCTATCTGAAGAAAGTGCCCAAGAAGCCTGCCCGCCGCCCATCCCTCCTTGACGCCACAAGCCTGACCGTTCTGGTCCGGCTGGATGCCAAGGGGAACGATATCCCCATCGACGATGGCCCGGCGCTGATGGGGCTGGATATCAGTGATGATGGCAAAACCATCCTCTATGAGATGGATGCTGAGATCTGGATCTGGAATGAAGGCCTTGTCCTGCCTCATGACAGCGTTCCCCGTCCCATGCCGCTCGCGCGCTATCTGGAGCATTTCGGGCTGTCTCTGCCTTCGGAGCAAACCATAAAATCGGCTGTCATGAGCCCGGACGGGCAATGCTTTTTTGGCGAGCTTGCCCTGTTTGGTGACGAGCAATTCCCCTATAAACAGTTCCTTGCCTGCATCAAGGGGAACCATCCGCGGCCTCACTGGGACCTGAACAGTAAAAAAATATCGAACCGTAGGAGCCAGCCTGTCCGATAGGCGCAGGAAGACTCCAGAGGAGAGTCTGGCATCCTGTTTTTATTCACAAGAACAGCTTCGTTCTTGCATGCCCGGTACCTTAAAATCCCAAGTCTTCACGGCTCAGGGGCTTTAGGGCACCGGCAATCAGCTAGGCATCTCATGGAAAGGAAGACCTGAACAAGTCCCTGTGGCGGCCACACAAAGGCGGCACGGTTATCGCGCCAGTTATCCGTAGTACGGCGGGTCAGGCCAGAGAAGTCTGCAACAAATATTTTCTGTAGACTGAAGAAGGATGACTGCCATGTATCACGTATCCCCTGTCGCCTGGGCAAAGGCGTGCTGCGGTACTCCAAGGGACTCCTGCTGGCATCACGGAAGCCTGCCGACTGAGGCCAAATCATCGCTGCATCTTGTTGTCTGTCACGTCCCGCACATTGCTGTGACAAGCTGCTTGCGGCACTTACTTAGGAGGCAGTCGCTCAGACAGGATTGTCCCCTTCCGGCGGTCGGCAAAAGGGGAATGACGCATCACGGCATTGGCTCGACGCCTCCCGGAATCCCCCTCCGGCAGCCTCCTTTGCAAACTGGCGGGAGCGCACACGCGCCCCCGCACAGGCCATAATCAGGATCAGATATCCAGAGCGGCGTGATAGCCCCAGTAGACGGCATTGGTGATGGTGGAAACGCGGGCGGCATCACCGATGATGCGCACAAAGGGCGCGCCATCCTGCAATTCTTCCACGATATCCGAGCATGAGCGCTGCCCAAGGGCCGCAATGACGCTTTTGCCGGGCACGAGGAACTGATGTCCTTCCTTGTCTTCACACCAGATGCCGTCAGGGCGGACTTCCAGGCCCCGGCAGCCGGTATGGACAGTGGCGTACTTTTCCACTTCCTTCAGCAGCAGGGGGCGGTGGCGCACGTTGGCATCAGGCGCAAGGGCATCCCGCATCTCCACGATATGGACAGTCTTCCCTTCCTGGCCCAGATGGATGGCGCACTCACACCCGGCAAGGCCGCCGCCGAAGACGACCACATCTTCCCCGACCTTGTCCTTTTCCTTGTAGTAATTGTTGACCACGACCACATTATCGCCCTTCAGCCCGGGGATGGGCGGCAGCAGCGGACGGGACCCCACAGCGATGATCAGGGCATCGGGCGCCTCCCGTTCCACATATTCGGCGGTCACTTCCGTATTGAGGCGGATCTCCACGCCGGCCTTGCGGGCAAGATGGGCATAGGTCCCGGCCAGCTGGTACATCTCGTACTTGAAGGGGAGCGCCTGTTCACTACGCAGGATACCGCCGAGGCTGTCCTCTTTTTCGCACAGGATGACCTGATGGCCGCGCCGGGCCGCCGTCCAGGCCGCATACAGGCCGCCGGGGCCACCGCCTGCCACCAGGACTTTTTTCTTTTCCGACGCAGGCAGCACATAGTCGCCTTCCATTTCGCGCCCGATAAGCGGGTTGACCGTACAGCGACGCGTGGCCGTGGCCGCACGTTCCGCCATGCAGGTAAAGCAGCGCAGGCAACGGACGATCTCCTCGTCCCGGTTGGCCATGACCTTTTCCGGCAGGAAGGGATCGGCCAGCAGCGCACGCGCCATATAGACCACGTCGGCCTTGCCGGACTTGATGATCTCTTCCATCTGGGCAGGATCGTTCAGGCCGCCGATGGTCGCCACAGGGATGGAGACATGCTTTTTGATCTCCGCCGCCAGATAAACATTGCAGCCGTGTTCCTTGAACATGGAAGGATGCGTATCCCCAAAACCGCGCTGGTAGGTACCGGCGGAGACATGCAAAAGGTCGATGCAGTCTTCCAGTTCCTGAGCGATGGCGATGCCATCTTCCAGCGTGTAGCCGCCCTCGAACAGCTCAGAGCCGCTCATGCGAAATTCGATGGGGAAACCGGGGCCCACGGCCTCGCGCACGGACTGCAGCACCCGGCGGGCAAAGCGGCAACGGTTCTGGATGCTGCCCCCGTATTCGTCCGTGCGGTGGTTGAACCAGGGCGACAAGAACTGGTTGATGAGCCAGCCGTGCCCGCCGTGGACCATGATCATCTCAAAGCCCGCGCGTTTGGCCAGACCGGCGACCTGCCCATAGGCAGCCACGATCTCGTCGATCATTTCGTGGGTCAGTTCGCCCACTTCCACGCCGTCAGGGCGTACGCAGGCCGAAGGTCCCCACTGGGCAAGGCCGTGCTGGCGGCTTTTGTCCGTCATGTACGTGCCGGAATACATGCCGGAATGGGAAAGCTCCACACTGGGGATGGCGCCATGCCGGCGGATGGCGTCCGCCGTGTAGGCAAAAGAGGCCAGAGAATTCAAAATGGCCGTATCCAGATGATAGGCATGGCTGCCGTCGGTCTTCGGATGCACCATGCATTCGCTGATGGTGACGGCACCGGCGCCGCCCTTGGCCCGCAGCTCATAAAAAGCAGTGGATTTGGGGCCGATGCAGCCATCGTTGGTGATGTCCGTACCGCCCATGGGCGCGGAAAACATGCGGTTGCGGAACGTGACACGCCCAATAGTGATGGGTTTGCACAAATGGGGGAACTTTCTTTCCATAAAAACTCCATGCTGTCGTTGTACCGACATGACGCTTCACCCGTTCAGGGAAAGTATCTGAAAAACAAAACATATTGGTAGGTTAGTATGTCGAAGCCTGCCAAGATTCTGACAACCTTCCGCGAGGAGGACACCGTGCGGCCAAAGAGCTGCCGGCAATTCTGCCAGCCTGTAACGGAACAGTCTGCAGGACCGCGGCAGCAGGAGATGCTCCGACGCTCCAGATCGTTTCCCTCGCAACTATCCAGCTGAAAAAAAGACGGATCGCCTGCCATACCCGCTCCAAATTGCCTTGAATGGACACGACGTACCCGCCTCTGTTTGGTTTGATAGTACGAAAACAAGAAAAAAGCAAAATTTTCCTACATAGGAATATGGCGGCCCACAGTAAGAATCGTTTGCATCCTCTCCATTTCCGTCGGGATATACTCGCATCATGTCCACGCTACGGCCCTGTCTATGCGTCAAAATGGTATGGGACAAAAAAAGGGGACGGTCGTTACCGTCCCCCTAATTAGGCTTTAGCCATGCGTGTACATAATCAGAACCACCCGCATAGCGGGTGGTTTGCTCTGGCCCTGTAAGGGCCTG
>OODJ01000656.1_pt1 | contig 32896 bp, 50 predicted proteins | sample 1671611 | NCBI WGS metagenome assembly OODJ01 (sample SAMN06348174, study PRJEB24527) | human gut metagenome | biome: human gut; feature: ankylosing spondylitis patient; material: feces | host: Homo sapiens | place: China | collected 2015-10 | reverse complement strand
GATTAAAGATAGTAATAGTATTATTAGTGAGTAAAGGCTTAGATTTATTTCTAAGTTTTTTTAATCCTTACAAACCTGTAGTTTTGTAAGGTATGACTGAACCTTATTGTTTCAGTCATAAAGTATTTTGTTATGTTGTGGTTAGAAAGTTTACACCCCAAATATGATATCTTATGGTTATTCCTATATAGACTTGTAGGCTATGTAGGACAGAAAAAGACCTAGGCTTTTTCTGAAAGGTAATATTTTTGATAAAATTGATAAAAAATATGTTCAAATGTTTGATTTTATGATATAATTAATAACTGTGAGAAAAAGAAGGTGTATTTTATGAAAATTAGAAATGTTGCTATTATAGCACATGTAGACCATGGTAAAACTACTTTAGTTGATCAATTACTTAAAAAATCTGGTACTTTTAGAGATAATGAACAAGTTGAAGTTAGAGCAATGGACTCAAATGATATAGAAAGAGAAAGAGGTATTACTATTCTTGCTAAGACTACTTCAATTCATTATAATGGATATAAGATTAATATTCTTGATACTCCAGGACATGCTGATTTTGGTGGTGAAGTAGAGAGAATTATGAATATGGTTGATGGTGTTTTATTACTTGTAGATGCTTATGAGGGTACAATGCCACAGACTAGATTCGTTCTTAAAAAAGCATTAGAAGCAGGAGTTAAACCTATTGTTGTTATTAATAAGGTAGATAAACCTACTGCTAGAGTGGAGAAGGTGCTTGACGAAGTTATTGATTTATTTATTGAACTAGGAGCTAGTGAAGAACAACTTGATTTTAAAGTTGCTTATGTTAGTGCTTTAAATGGTACTGCTAGTTTAGATCCAGATATTAGTACACAAAGTGAAAGTTATGATGATATTTTTAATTTAATTATTAATGAGATTCCTGAACCTAATGCTAATCCAGATGGTAATTTACAATTTCAACCTGCACTTTTAGATTATAATGAATATGTTGGTAGAATTGGTATTGGTAAAGTTCATAGTGGTACTTTAAAAGTTAATGAAATGGTATCTTGTGTTAGATTAGATGGTAGTATTAAACAATTTAGAATTCAAAAATTATTTGGTTTTGATGGTCTTAAGAGAGTAGAAATTAATGAGGCTAAGGCTGGGGATATTGCAGCAGTTGCAGGTCTTATGGATATTTCTGTTGGTGAAACTATATGTAATGTTGGTAAAGAAGAGGCTCTTCCTATACTTAGAATTGATGAACCTACTTTAAAAATGACATTTATGGTTAACAATAGTCCTTTTGTTGGCAAGGAAGGTTCTATTGTTACTGCTAGAAAAATTGGTGAGAGATTATTTAAAGAGACACAAAAAGATGTTAGTTTAAAAGTAGAAGAGTCTGGTAATGAGTCTTGGGTTGTATCTGGTAGAGGTGAACTTCATTTATCTATTCTTATTGAAAATCTTAGAAGAGAAGGTTTTGAACTTCAAGTATCTAAGCCTGAGGTTATTATTAAAGAAATAGATGGTGTTAAGTGCGAACCTTATGAAGATGTTCAGATTGAAGTTAGTGATGACTGTGTAGGTAATGTTATTGAAGCTCTTGGTTTAAGAGGTGGAAAGATGGATAATATGTCTAATGTTAATAATTTAATTAGACTTAATTATACTATTCCTTCAAGAGGGTTAATTGGTTTTAATACTAACTTTATGACTATGACTAAGGGTTATGGTATTCTTAATCATACTTTTAAAGAATATTTACCTATTGAAGATATTAATTCTACTGAGAGAAAAGTTGGTGTGCTTGTTGCTACTGAGGCTGGTAAGGCTACCGCTTATGCTTTAGGTCAATTAGAAGACAGAGGTGTTATGTTTATTGAACCTGGTACTGAAGTTTATGAGGGTATGATTGTTGGTGAATGTAATAGAGAGAACGACCTTGCTGTTAACGTTGTTAAGGGTAAACAACTTACTAATACAAGAGCATCAGGATCTGATCATACTGTTGTTCTTAAGAGACCTAGACCTCTTACTCTAGAATATTGTTTGGATTATATTAATACTGATGAGTTAGTAGAGATTACTCCGGAAAATATTAGACTTAGAAAGTTTATTTTAAATACGGAAGCAAGAAAGAAGTTTGATGCAAAGAAATAACTTCTTTTTTTTATATAAAAAAATACCTAGATAGGTAGGTATTTAGTTATTTTATTCCTTTACTTTTATATTCATCGAATAGTTCTTTGAATCTAGCAAAATGAATTATTTCCCTTTGTCTTAAGAATAGTAATGGTCCTATGACATCGGGATCATCTGTTAGATTGATTAAGTTTTCATAAGTAGCTCTAGCTTTTTGTTCTGCTGCCATATCTTCTGATAAGTCGGCGAGTGGGTCTCCGGTTGTTGCAAAATATGATACGGTAAATGGTACGCCATTAGAGTCAGTTGGATATAGTCCATATCCATGTTCGGCATAGTGAGATTCTAATCCAGCTTCTTTTAATTCTTTTAGAGTGGCGCCATTTAGTAGTTGATATATCATAGCGGATATCATTTCAACATGGGCTAGTTCATTTTTACAAGTATGTTATCAGTTAAAAAGACAACAATATAATCTTGAGAGAAAAATTCTCTTTTAAGTATCGACCGCCTTTTTCCTTCTTATAAATTACTTGTTTTATTATAGTTGATAATAAAGCGTTTTTTTCTTCTGCGGTCATATCTTTTGAATATTTACTTATAACATCTTCTAAAATTGGTATAGCTTTCTTTTTACTATATAAATCTTTAGTTCTATCTTTTGACTTAGATAGTTCTGTTTTTTGATTTAATAATGTTTCTAATTGTTCATTTAAAGTATTAGTTCTTTTAATAAATAAATCTTGAGTATATGCTCCAGTCTCTACTAATTCGCAAGCCTTTTCTATTTGGCTTTTTATTTTATCTATTTCGTGATCTATTGCTTCTATCATTTCCTTATTAGTACATATTTCTTTTTTTACTGCTTCTTCATAATTATTAACATAGTTTTTATATTCACTCATTATTATTTTAAGAGATTTTAATATTTTATCTTCTACAAGTTCTAATTCACTTGATACACACTTACATCTAGGTCTACTACACATTAAAGTATCTGTATGTGGTGGAGTTATGCTTTCTTCTATTGTAGTTATTGCTTTATCAAACTCGTTTGTTTCTATATTCAATAGTTTTTTTAGATCCTCCCATTTATCAGCGTGTGGTATACAAAATTTCTCGTCGTTAGAACTAAACCAATGATCCACAGAGTTTTTAGAAACGTGCAGAGCCCTAGCTATGTCATTAAGACTATAATTTCCTTTATGTTCCCTTAATAATAATCGTAATTTAGGCTTATCTATATCGTAAATACGTTTAGCGGTAGGTTTAGCGTCTTTTCTTAAATAATAAGGACGTCTAGTCATATTATTACCACAATAGCCACATACAACTAAACCTAATAAAGGGTTTTTCATTTCTTTATTATCTGGCACTGTTTTAAGTCTGTTAGATAAAAATTTAGCTTCTATCTGTTGTTTTATATCTTCGCTGAGTATTGCTTCGTGTTTACCTCTAACAAGCGTAAAATCGTCATTATTAGGGTTTTTCTTAACAATATGCCCATTTACTAATGTCTTAGTAGTTTTACGTCTGTCCCACGTCAAATAGCCGTATATAGTGTAACCCTGTAATATATTTCTAACCATATTAGCGGTCCACTCTTTAGACTTTCTAGGTTTTATTTTAAGATAATTAAGATAGTGTGCTATATTAGTAGCTCTCATATCATTTAATATAATCTTAATATTTTCTCCTGGTTTAAAAAAGTTATGAGGTATATGTATATTGTTTATATCTATATTATAGCTAGCTGCTATACTTTCTAATGTATCATTTTCTTTTATTTTATATGGTAATGATTTACTATTTACAGTTAATCTTATTTCTTGATCTACTTTTAAATCTAAATTACAAGTGATTATATCTTTCTTATGCGCTCCAAACAATTTAGCTATATCTGATATAATTTCGTTTTCTTTAACAGTGTATGTAGTATTTAGTCCATTTAAGAATAAATCAGCTAATAATTTTACTACTTTAGACTCTGACTCATTTTCTACTAAAACATAACCTTTCTCGTTAGGTATTTTCTGTTTATTATAACCGTATGGCAATACAGAACCAACGTATTTACCGTCTTTAACACTCCTTAATCTACCACGAGCTAATATACGTTTAGTATATTTTAAATATTTTCTAGCTTGATATAAACCGTCTTCAAAATAAGATAAATCGTCCTCGTTATCTAAATTATATATTTTCATAGGAGTTATTATCTTTGTATTGGAATATTGAAAAGCTTGGGCTATTATTCCCTGGTCCATAGTATTACCACGAGCTAGACGTTCTATTTCAATACATACAACTCCTTTTACACGATCTTCTTCTATTAAAGATAATACTTCTTGAATTACTGGACGATCTTCGATAGTATCTCCAGACGCTACCTCTCTATAAATATTATGCTCTGGTATTGGTTTACCGAAAATACTTACAATAAAGTCTTGTAATTCTTTTTCGTGTCTTTGTAAAGTTTTTTCTATAGACTCGTCTTTATAATAGTCCATATCTTTACGTGATTTTCTTAAATATATTATAAACATATCTAGTATCTCGTCGACAGTAAGGTCCCTAGATACGTTCATTATTTGTAAAAATGTATCTAAATTCATTATAGCACTTTCTTTCTTTATAATTTTATGCTATAATCGTATAGAAAAACCTATACAATTATAGTTGGTTGTTTCTTCTATTTTTGTTTTAAGTGTGATAGCTTTTGTGGTTTTTCATTTCAACGCTTCGTGTTCGCGCGCGAGGCGTCTTTTTTTATGCTTTTTTACCATTCGAGCAAGAAAACGTACATTTCGAGCAATGTTTAACGCATTTAACGGCAAAAAATGGTAAAATGGTGTATTAAAATTTATAATATACCCCTAAGGAGGGGGTTACAATGGACATAAACATAATTAGATTATATTTAATTATTAAAAAATATAATTTAGATGTTAATAAGACATTAAAGTTTATTCTTAAATAAGAATAAGCTTTTTTTATTTATCTTCTTCTTTTCCCATTATAAACTTTTTATTAGCAACAATAAAATCTGTTATTTTTGATAAATTTTCGTCGCTTAATTCTTCGTTTTTATCTAAAAAGCCAGCTTCTTTTAAAGCTCTTTTTATTTTATATACTTCTTTATATTCTTGTCCAGGAGCAAAATGTTTAGAAGGCTCAACGACATCATCACATACTAAATAATCTAAAGTACAATTAAAAAAATCAGCTAATTTTTTTAAAGTAGATTTTTGGATCTTGTCAGTTCCCCTAGTATAAAACCCCTTTAGTGTTGTATATGGAATATTGCTCTGTGTTGATAACTCGTTTAAATTAGTTATGTTTTTCTCTTTCATTAAAAATTCTAATTTATCTAAAAAGTCCATATTTACCACTTCCTTTCAATATAATTATATACTTTATTATTTACTAAGTAAAGTAAAAAATTACCTAAAAAGGTAAAAAAATACAAAAACATATTGACTTATTACCTTTTAAGGTATATACTCGTATTAAAGTTACCTAGTAAGGTAACTAATAATGAAGATAGGAGGAGAATAAATGTTTAGGAATTTACTTGCTGAAATGGCTAGATTTAATGTTAGTAATGACGACTTAATGAAGACGTTAGATTTTAAATCAGAGAAAACATTAAACAACAAACTTACTGGAAGAACAGAATTTACGCGAAAAGAGATGTTCTTAATAAAACAAAAACATTTTCCAGATTATGATTTGGAATATTTATTTCAAGAATTTGAAACAACACCAAACGAAATATCAGACACTAACTAACATAAAATTTAATGAGGTGTTGAAATGGAAAAAAACGAAAGCTATCACACAATAAAAAACTTAACACTAGGTCAAACAGAAATTGAGATATGTATAGAGAGTATTCCAACAATAGAAGAAAAAAGAAATCATTTAATAAAGATATATGACGTCGTAAACGATATAGCTAGAAAAGCTGAAAAACGCGGCGTTGATACTTCAAAGTGGTTTTATAGCGATAAACAATTAAAACTCTTAAAACAAGATCCAATAAATGAATTTATCTAGTAAATCAATTAAAAAAATCAAAGGAGAAACAATTATGAAAAAGAAATACAGACTAAAAAAATGGGTAAAGGTTACATTAAAAGCTATATGTGGAATTAGTGTACTTGCAATATTTATTTTAATACTAGTGAAAGGAGTTGCCGACTATGGGGAATTAGCCGAAAAATGTGATCAAGATAGAGGTTATACTTGTACACATTATGATATTAGACAATTCTCTCTTGGTAAGTAAATATGTATGTTAAAGAAAATAAAAAAAGATTTATGAATTGGATCAGAACTCATAAATCAAGTTGTAAACTTTCTTATAATTTACTCTCTAATTGTACCATAATTTGGGGGTAAAGTCAAAATGGACGATTGGAGGTAAAGAAATGAAGAATAGCTTTATTGTATATTATCAATACGCCGAACATTTTGAGTTACTAACAGACGAAGAACTTGGACGTCTTATTAGAGCTATGCTTCTTTATGATAGAGACGGAACTTTACCTCAGTTTGAAGGTATCTTAAAAATGGCGTTTAGTTTTATAAAAACGCAATTAGATATTGATAAAAAGAAATTTAATACAATTTGTGAAAGAAATCGCAAAAATATACAAAAAAGGTGGGGTACCAAAAATACCACTGGTAAAACTGGTATACAAAACAATACCAAAAATACCGATAATGACAATGATAATGATAATGACAATGATAATGACAATGATAATGATAATGACAATGATAATGACAATGATAATTTAAGTGTGTGTGATAAAAGCGCACGCACGAAAAATTTTAATTGTCATTTAGGAAGTGATTATAAATCGGAGTCATGTTTCTACTGCATGAAAAAACAAATATGTCCTAATAAAGAGTCAACGGAATTTAGATTAAACCACCGAAACGAAACTTTCGACGAGTGGAATAAAAGACACGAAGATTATCGGGAACAACTTATCGAGGACTTAAAGTCCAGGGGGAAGGATCCAGATATAGAGCTTATCGACTATGACTGGTTAAATGAAGATAATGATATAGATTAGAAAATGGAGGAATAATTATTATGAAAAATACTATAACAAAACAAGATATAGATAACATTTTAAAAGATACACTAATTAAAGTTGAACAATACGGAGATAAAACAACAGTTTTAAAAGCTACGTTGCCTAATGACTTTGTAATTGTTGAAAGTTCTAGCTGTGTAGATCCTGCAAACTTCGATATGAAAATTGGAGAAGAAATATGTATGGACAAGCTAGTTAATAAAATTTGGGAGCTTGAAGGTTATAAGCTTCAATGTCAAACTAAGGAGGTAGCAGAAAATGGAAATAACTAGCGTTAAAGTTAAAAAAATAAATGAAGAAAACTCTCGTTTAGTTGGAGCTGCTTCTGTAGTTGTTGATAAAGAATTTATTATCAAAGATATAAAAATTATTAAAGGAGACGACCGTCTATTCCTAGCTATGCCTAGTCAAAAAATGCCCGACGGATCTTACGCAGATATAGCACACCCTCTTAATGTTGAGTGTCGCAAAAAATTTGAAGATATTATTTTAGCAGAATATGATAAGTGCTAATGAATTATGGAAGTCAATAGAATACGATACTCGTTATCAAGTATCAAGCTATGGACGATTTAGAAAGAAAAACCCTAAAAATGGTTACAGATATTTAAAACCTTTTAGAAAACATAATCTATTTTTAGTAAAGATTAAAGATAAAGATTTTAACTGTGCTCGATTAGTTGCTAATGCTTTTATTAAGCAATTAGCTTCTAATGATAGAGTCTATCATAAAAATAAAATAGAATTTGATAATTACTATAAAAATTTAGAAGTTGTATCTTTAAAAGAGCTTGGTAAACGAACTGGCTATATATCAAAATCTAAACGAGTTGTAGAAGTTAAAAACGGCGAGATTATAAGAGACTGGCCTTCAAGTAGAAAAGCCGCTAAAGAATTATACATTTCTTATCAGACCGTTTCCGACTACTGCAATAATAAAGTGGAAAGCCCTATGTTTAATCTTATGTGGGAAGACGATTATTTTGACGAAGTATTAGAGCCGTTTAAATGGGAACATAAAAAAAGAAAGGAAAAAAAGAAATGAAAACTAAAATCAAAAACACAATAAAAGACATCATTGATTATACGCTAACAAATGAATTTAAAGCTTTAGTAATGATTATGTTATTTATGTTCTTATGTGTTTCCCTATTCTGGGGTGCTATATGTACAGTAATGACTAATGACATTACAGAAGTTGCTACAGAGCAAAAAGAAGAAAATATAAAACTTCAAGCAGAATATGACAAGTTATCTCAAGAGTACGCTCGTATGAAAATGGCTTACGAGGAAACTTATGAACTATTTACTACTTGTCAAGAGTCTACATCTTGGTATGAACAATTTTATTATGACAATGTAGATCCAACAACTGGAGAAATTGAGGGGGAATATTATGAGTAGTATTATTTGTTTATTATTAGGTTTAATATTAGGCTCTGGTTTATGTTATCTTGCCTTTAATCAAGTTTTAACTGCTAAAGACGATATTATAGAAGATTATAAAAAAGGTATAGAACTACATAACCAAAGAGAATTAAAACTTATATATATAAATCAGTCTACTAAAGATTATGTAAAACAACAACAAGATATTCTAAAAACTGTACCTATTAAGGTAAAAGAAGTTACAGAAGAAGCTAGCTTACAAGCTGGTAGATATATGGCTTTAAAAGATATAGAAAAAACTATTATTCAATTAGAAAAGAACTCCGAAAGCTTAGTAAATAAAAAATAAGGAGTGATGTTATGCCTAGAGTGTTTAGAAACAAGTTCGGTCGTAAAACTGTTAGACCTTTCAAAAAACAAGATCTAAATAGTATGATCGTAATTTGTAAGAAAAATAAAAACGCAGCCGAAGAAGAAGAAAACAAAGAACAAGTTTATTTATGGGATCGTAACTATATGATACTACACCTAGGTAGAAATCTAGCTTTTCGTATAGAAGATCTATTACAGTTGAAAACTGATAATTTTAAAAATGGAGGTATTTATACAAGAGAGTTCAAAACTGGTAAGGAGCAAGCTTTTGAACTCCACCCTTCATTAAGAAAAGATTTAGAAGATTATATAAATAGAAATAAGCTTGTTGAAGGAGAATATTTATTTAAAAGTCGTAAAGGTACTAATATACCTATTACGCGTCAAAGAGCTTGGCAGATTATTAAAGAATTATCAGACGAAGTTAAAGTGTCTTATGTTGTAGGCTGCCACTCCTTACGTAAGTATTTTGCTAGAGAGTATTACGAACAGACTGGAGATTTAATCGGTTTAAAAGAAATGTTAAATCACTCTAGCGAAACAGTAACATTAAGGTATATATGTTGGGAAGAAGACGACAAAAACATCAAACGAAAAAACTTTTATTTAGGAGGTTAATTATGCAGAAAATAGATAACTTAAATAGTCATTTACAAGATATAGACGAAGACGCTTTAAATATAAGATATGATTTATCAGAAAATAAAGATCATGCAGCTTTGATAATATTCCGCTATGAAAAAGATGTAATAAGAGTTTTATCTACTATCTATGATAAAGAAGCTAAACTAATATATAACTTATTAAATGGTGCTTTGCCTTCTATAGAAGATATTGTTTATATGTTAGAAAAATATTACTCTTTACAAGATATGGCTATTATTAGTGGCAAATTAAGAAAAACAGTATTATCTAAAGCTGGTAGTCAATTAACTGTAGCTTATTTAGAAAATGGATCATTATTAAGGAGCTCTAATAATTATGGTAGTTAATATAGAAGAAACGGTAATAAATAAAATCAAATATTATATCTATTCGAGAAGATACAAAAAGATTTACAGTAGCAAAGGTATAAAAAACATAACTAATGCTAATTATGTTTATTTAGGTAGACAAAATGGAAAAACTATTATGTCTTTTAAATGGAATTATATCAGAGCTGTCGAAAGACATGATTTTAAATCAGCAAAGATGTTAAAAAAAACTTATAAAAAGGTATATCGTAAAAATATCTTTTAAAAAACAAATATCAATTTTACATAATGAAAATATGTAAATTGATATAAAAAATAACACTTTCCTGATGTCGGGAAAATGCTTATAAAATCTAGGTAAAACTACTCTTTTATAGGGTGTCTAGTGAATTTAACAGAATTATGTCATTTTGTAAAATTCAATATATAGGAAATGAGGTGCTAAAAAATGGGAATATGGATTAGAAGTCAAAATAAAAAACATTTATCTTCAACAACAGACATTATGTTAATATCGCCTAAGGTATTAATAGACGAAATGACAGAATATAGATCACTAAAGTATGTAATAAAATGTGATCATACTGTCTTTGGAGAGTTCACAACAGAAGAACAAGCTATGCAAGTTATGGAAGAAATAACAAAATTGCTATCGCCTAAAATGATAGTCAAGCTTGATACTATATTATCAAAAGAAGATTTACGACGTTATCAAATTGAAACAGAAAGAATACCCTTATCAAGTTTAGAAAATTTAGAATATATGCCAACTGAAATGTTTTATCAAATACCAGAAGATAAAGTAAGTGATCAAACAGAGGTGTTGAAATGACTAAATTAAAAGATAAAATAGTTGGTTATATTTCTCCTAAACAAAGAAGAATAAATACACTAGAAAATAAAGTCTCTACTCTTGAAGGAGTAATAAAAGACGAATTATATAATCTATTTATCGAAAAGCTGGGAGAACCAGCAGAAATGAAACGTCTAAAAAAAGACAATAAAAGATTAAGACAACAAAATAAGTCTTTAAAAGAAATAATTAAAAATAGTTAATTAAAAAGGTGGTGCTAGTTGTGAACTTAAAAGAAATGCAAAAATATGCTAATGCGTTATCTGAAATTAGAGTTAAATGTAATTGTAGTCATACTTTATATTTTCCAGCTTATGGTCCAGATGTGCAGATTTGTTCACATTGTGGCCATAAAGTCTATAGAAATGATCGTATAAAATTTAAAGAAATATTATCTAAATGTATTAAAGTAAAGGAGGTACAAAATGGGTAAAGCTTATAATAGCAAGTGGAAAGTTACACCACTTACAGTTAATTTTAATCAAAAACAATGGAGACAAGACTTCGGAGCTTTTATTAGAAGTAAATTATTCTGGGACGGTACAACTTTAGTAACAAGATCTAAAGCAAAGTCTAAAGGACCTAATTTAATTACTAAGGGAATAAGAACTTTCGAAGTATATAACGCCTATGGTGGTAGTGTTATAGTTGAATATCAAAACGAAAATGAAGTTTTATATACTACTCACGAAGATTTAATAAAACAATATTTTGAAGAAAGGAACATCAATATTTATGGAAAATAAAAAAATGAATTGCTCTAATTGTGGAGCCGTTATTGAAGATACATATTACAAATGTTTAGATAATTGTTTACAAGTTAATTTCTTTGATACAGAAGAAGAAAATTGCTTTTGTTCTGAGGAGTGTTTTTGTAAATATATGGAATTAGAACAGTTAGAAGTTAACGAAGAAAATGACGGAGAAGAAATTTAAAGATAAATGCGATTTATGTGGTAAATTTGATATTTTAAAAGGTTATAATGGTAAATGCCTTTGTCCTAAATGTATCGAAAAAGGACCACAAGAAAATTGTTCTCCACTCCCTCGAAAAAACGAAAAACAATTAAGTATATTTGATTTGGAGGTAATGTCTCGTGGAAATTGATACAGAAAAAGCAGAACAAGCAATAAAAGAATTATCAGACGCTTTTACAAAAGCATTTATGCCAGTTGCAGAAGCTATAAAAAATATATCAGCTACACTTTGTCATACATTTATTGATATTTGGGAAAGCATTAAGGAAAAAATGCCCGACTTTGAAAAAATGAAAATTTCACGAAAGCGTTTTGTTAAACTTTTAATGAGTATTGGTTATCAAAGAAACGAAGCCAATAAAATTGCTTGGCGTTATCACGAAGAAAAAGGAAAATATACATTTTTAGATTTTATTATTGAAAGTAACAAGAAGGAGGTATAATCAATGTGGCTTAGTATACTCATAGGAGCACTAATTGTATGTGCTGGTTTATATAGAATTGCCGAAGCAATAGAAAAAAATAAAAAGTAAGAAAGGAAGGATCTAATTTATGGCTGGAATTACAGAAACAGCCAACGGAGAAAAATCACAAATAGACTTCAAAGAAATAACAAGTTTTATCGTCGAAGAATTATCAAAGAGAAATCTACTACGTAAAGGAGCTACTACTTATCAAAATACGGAGTCTCTTTTATACAAATATAACGACTTGAAAAAATCAGTTGAAGACCGTGAAGAAGAAATCGAGGAAATTAAAACAACTGGACTACGTGGAAAATCAAAGAGCATATTTAAAATACCAGAAGGAAGTCATAGCGATTATGATACTATCGAAGAAGATATAATAAATGGCTTAATATCTGACATCAAAAAGACACAGTTAATTATTAACCGCATAGACAGAATATTAAAGAAATTTAAGTCCGATAAATATATCGACATAATTAAATTAAAATACTTTGAAAATAAAACGCAGCAAGATATAGCTGATTATTTCGAAAAAGATACTACTACAATATGGAGAAATAACAAGCGTTTAATCAATGAAATAAAGGTTTATCTATTCCCTAATGATGTTATTAAAGAACTTAACTATTGACAAAATGCAATAACCCACGCAATAACCCCGCAATTGACATAGCAATTTTTATATAATATAATTGGTACAATGAAATTATTAGGAATTGAGAAACACGTCTGTTTTATAGGCGTGTTTTTTTAATGCTTATTTGAGGTGGTATTATGGCTAAAGACTTTGCTAAAGAGTTCTATCGTTCTACTGCATGGCGCAAGACTAGAGCTTATATATACAATAAGCAACACGGAATATGTGAACGTTGCCACGGCGAGTATGGACCTGGCGAAATAGTACACCATAAAATATATTTAACTCCTTATAATATTCATAACCCAGCTATTACACTGGGAGAGGACAACCTAGAGCTATTGTGTAGAGTATGCCATGCTATAGAGCATGAGTCAGAGCTGCCAACAGATAAGAGTCTTATGTTCGACGACGAAGGTAATCTAATAGAAAGGAGCGTTGATTATGATATTAACCGTCTATACTAACTATCTCATTATGACTTATGACATAGTCTTTAGTGGTACCAAAGAGGAGCTCGCTAAAGCACTAGACGAAGGACCAGTCTTTCTGAGTACAAAGGAAGGAGCGTCAGTCTTTGTTAATCCGATTAACGCTGCACTGATAGAAATAAAAGACTCCCCCCTTTCTTAAAAAAGATATGCTTCACAGTGAACCGCGCTTGAGTCCTTTTTCGGACTGCTTCGGTCGTGTGAGGGGGGTGTAGTCAAAGGTGGTGGAAAAATGGAAAATGAAAATCTTAATTCTAAAGAATTAAAAGAAGTTCCAGACTTTTCGACAGAGCTTAAAAAACTTAAAAAAATATTCAAAAACATACCAAAAGATAAAAAGAATTTGGTACAAAAGCTTATCGAAAGTGCTGCTTTTATGTCCGTTGAGTTAACTAAATTAGAAAATTACATCAGTGTAAATGGTGTATCAGAAACATACCAAAACGGAGAAAACCAGTACGGAACAAAAACCAGTACAGAAGCCAGTGTGTACAACACTATGATTAAAAATTATACGTCGATCATAAAACAATTATGTGAGTTATTGCCAGAAGGTTTACCAGCAACAAAGGAAGGTAATGCTTTAATGAATTTCGTTACTAAGCCTAAGGGTAAATAATGAATTACATCAGAGAGTATAACGAAAAAATACAGTCTGGCGAAATAATAACTAGCCGCAGAGTCAAAAAGGTTTATGCTCGATTAGTAAAAGAAATGGACGATCCTAATTGTCCTTTTTATTTTGACGAAAAAATAGCTAATAGACCTATAGAGTTTACAGAAACTTTTTGCAAACAGTCCCAGGGAGAATTAGGCGCAGACCTAAAACTGGAATTGTTCCAGAAAGCTTATGTACAAGCTTTATTTGGTTTTTTAGATAAAGAAACTGGGTACAGAAGATTTAACGAAACAATGTTTTTGGTAGGACGTAAAAATGGTAAAACAACTCTTTTATCTCCTATCGCGTTGTATATGTTAATGGCTGACTATGAAGGTGCAGCCGAAGTATACTCAGTAGCAACAAAGAAAGAACAAGCAAAAAAGGTTTTAACCGAAGCTTGTAATATGGTTAAACAAAGTCCAGAATTACGATCCGTTTTGAAGAAAAGAAGAAATGATCTTTACTTCAATGCTACATCTTCTATCTTTGAAGCTTTAGCGTCAGACTCTAATACGCTTGACGGTTTAAATAGCCACGGCGTTATTATAGACGAATTACACGCTATCAAAGATAGAAATTTATATGAAGTTATGAAACAGTCTATGACTGCTCGACGCCAGCCGTTATTAGTTATGATAACTACGGCTGGAACAGTTAGAGAGTGTATCTATGACGATACTTACGATTATGCTTGTAAAGTAGCAGACGAAGAAATAAAGGATGATCACTTTTTACCTATTCTTTATGAACTAGATAATCGTAACGAGTGGACAGATCCAACGTGTTGGTTAAAAGCTAACCCAGGACTAGGAACAATTAAAAGTTATCATAATCTATCTATTGAAGTTGAACGTGCTAAAAATGATCCTAAAAAATTACCAGGTTTATTGTGTAAAGATTTTAATATTCGTGAAAACGATAGCAACGCTTGGTTAAGCTTTGAGGAAATTAACAACACAGAGACTTTTAATATGGAAGATATTGAGAATACTTACGCTATCGGTGGTTGTGATTTATCAGCTACTACTGACTTAACTTGTTCTACATTACTTATCAGAAAGCCTAACGACGAGAAAGTATATGTTATACAACACTACTTTTTACCGCAAGTAAAGCTTGATAGATTAGACGAAAAAAACACGCAAGAAGCACCATACAAAATATGGCGTGATAAAGGTTTACTTACTGTATGTGAAGGAAATCGTGTTGACTATTCGCAAGTAACAGACTGGTTTGTACAAATGCAACAAGAATTTAAAATTGATCCTATATACGTTGGTTATGATAGAGCTCTAGCTGGTTACTGGGTTGACGAAATGAAGTCAAACGGTTTTCAAATGGAAGCCGTAGCACAGGGACCATATACTTGGAGTCAACCAATGCGTGAAATGGGCGCAGCTTTTGCAGATAAAAAGGTTAATTATAATAACAACCCTATTTTAAAGTGGTGTTTAACTAATACTGCGGTTAAAAAAAGTGGTTTGAATAATATACAACCAGTAAAAATAAACGAACGTCGAAGAATTGACGGAGCCGTATCTTTACTTAATGCTTGGGTTTTATACGTTAAGTATTATGAAGATTTTATGTATAGTGTGGGGTGATCAAATGAAACATAGAGGCTTATTTAAAACTATATTCGGTGGTAAACCGAGTACATCTAATGACGCAACAGGTTTTAACATTTATAGTCTGTTAAATACTTTTAACTCTACTTATCAGATAAATACGGGTAACGCTTGGGATATGGACATTGTACGTAGTGCGGTAGACGCATATTGTAGAAACTTTGCTAAATTAAAAGCTAAACATACAAGAGTTGGTAAAACTGGTAAATCTAAAATTGAAAGATTATTAAATTACCGTCCTAACGATTTAATGGAAGCTTATAGCTTTTATTATAAAATAGCTGCTAATTTAAAACTTACTAACAATGCCTTTATTTACCCAGAATACTCTCCTAATCACGAGTTATTAGGTTTTTACCCTTTAATGTCTAATAAGATAGAATTACTGGAAAAAAACGGACAATTATATTTAAAGTTTTTATTTAAAACTGGAAAAATAAAGATCGTTCCATACGAAAATATTATACACATGAGAGGTCAATTCTTTGATCACGATATTTTCGGTAGTAAGAACTATGCTTTACTTCCAGCTCTTGATACTGTCTTAGCAATAAATCAGGGTGTTTCTAACTCCGCTAAATTGATTAACAGTATTAGAGGTATCTTGTCGGCTAAGGTATCGTCTAAAGACGAAGATTTAGCAAAAGCAAGAGATAAGTTTGTAGAAAACAACTTTAAAATATCTGCTAATGGTAGTGGTGTTATCGTAACAGATACAAAAATGGACTATACACCAATAAATGAAAAATCAACACCTATTTCTTCTGAAACATTAAGTTATACGAAGAATACTATTTATGATTATTTTGGAGTTAATGAAAGTATAGTACAAAATAAGTTTGACGAAAATCAATGGAACGCTTTTTATGAAGGTGCTATTGAACCAGTAGCTATACAAATGTCTCAATGCTTTACTAATAACTTATTTACCGAAAATGAGCGTAACTTTGGTAACGAAATAACTTTTGAAGCTAATAGACTACAATATGCTTCTAATAGTACAAAAATAAATGTTGTTAAAGAGTTAGCTCCTTTAGGTGTATTAAGAAAAAATGCTATTTTAGAGATATTTAATATGGCTCCCCTTCCAGGAGAAGAAGGAGAAAAAGTTATACAGTCTTTAAACTGGATCAATGCAGAAAAAGCAGACGCGTACCAAACTAATAAAAATGATACGCCACCAAAAGAAGATAACAAAAATAATAATGAAGATCCTATTGACGAGGGAGGTGGAGAAAATGGAGACGAATAATACAGAAAAGAAAGATATTAAAGTTGTTAAACTTAATAATTTTATTAGTTTTGAGCTTTTAAGAAAAATGAAAGAAAAAGAGCCAAACACTAAATTTATTTTACCTAATGGAAAGGAGGCTGTTCTAAATGACAAAAAAGAACAACAAAAGCCTAGTAAATAAAACTGGGCGTGAAATTAGAGTCTTCTCAGATTTTAAGTTAAAAGAACTTAGAAGCGACGACGGAGACGAAAGACAAGATTATGTACATGGCGTCCCAGTAGTATTTAATACTCCTACTTGTCTTTATGAGTTTGAGGGAGTAAAGTTCTATGAACAAATAGACCGCCATGCGTTTGATAGTTGCGATATGTCTGATGTAATATTCAACTATAATCACGGAGGCCCCGTACTTGCTAGATTAAGAAACAATACTCTTAAACTAGCTATAAATGATGTCTGTATGGAAATGGACGCATTTCTTGGGGGTACTAATAATGGTAGAAACACCTTAGAAGAAATAAGGGGTGGCTACATAGATAAAATGAGTTTTGCTTTTGTAGTAGCAGAAGACGGAGACGAATACGATCCAGCAACTCATACAAGAACAATAACTCGAATTAAAAAGCTATATGATGTATCAGCGGTTGATATACCAGCCTATGATACAACAAGTATTTCTGCTAGATCTTTCTTTGAGGTGGAGTACGAAAAAGAAAAAAGAGCTTTGGAGCAAGCCAGACTTAGAGAAATATGTATAGCAAAATCTAAAATCTAATAAGTTCGATAAGGAGGAAAATAAAATGAACGAAACAAGATTAAAAGAAATTGAAGCTAGAAAAGCTGAAATTAGATCACTTTTAGAAGATACATCAAAAGACGTTAATTTAGACGAAATTAACAAAGAATTAGATAGCTTAAATAAAGAACAAAGTTCTATTGAGGAAAGAGCTAAAATTGCACGTAGTTTAGAAACTGGAGAAGAAATACCAGACCGTGTAGAAAAAGTACCAGCTATTGAAGAAGCAGAAGAAAGGAAAGGAAAAGATAATATGAATAAAGAATATCGTAGCGCTTACTTAAAACATTTAAGAGGTGCTGAAATGACTGAAGCTGAAAAAAGAGCTTTTACAGTTAGTGGCGCTGGCTCAGTAATTCCAGTAGAAACTGCTAACGAAATTATTAAGAAATTAAAGGATCAAGCACCTTTATTAAATGAAATTACATTATTAAATGTAAAAGGAAATGTTAAGTTTGCCGTTGAAGGTGTTAAAACTGACGCTGCTAAACATACTGAAAACGCTTCTATTAGTGCTGACGGAGACACTTTAGTTACAGTATCATTAAATGGTTATGAAGTAACTAAAAAAGTACAAGTATCTGATAGCGTAATGACTATGAGTAACGACGCTTTCGAAGACTGGTTAACTAGTATGATCGCTGAAATGTTAGCAGACAAAATCTGTACTTTAATTATTAAAGGTAGTGGTACAGACGAAGCTACTGGTGTTGAAAAAGCTAATACTTGGGGAGATACAAACTCTGTTACTGTTGCCGCTGCTTCTTCATTGACTGAGGCTAACGTACAAAAGTTAATGTCTTTACTTAAAGCTGGTTATAGCAAAAACGCTAAATTCTTAATGAGTAATGAAACATTATTCAATGACTTTATGCCTTTACAAAATTTAGCTAAAAACTCTATCGTTACTGAAAGAGACGGTGTTTACTATGTATATGGTAAAGAAGTTATGTTGTCAGAAGATGTAGCAGCACACGAAGCTTATCTAGGTAACTTTAAAAAATATGTTGGTAACTTATCAGAAGATGTTACTATCGTAAGTGCTTTTGATATTGATACTAACTCTTATAAGTATCTTGGTAAAGCTATATTCGACGGTAAAACTGCTATCGGAGAAGCTTTTGTTAAATTAGTAAAAGCTGCAGCTGGAAAATAAAATTAAAAATTAAAGATAAGGAGTGATATTATGGCAAATAATAAATCTATTAGCGACGAGCTAATGAAAAAAGCACGTGGTTTTCTTAGAATAACTATTGAAGACGACGAAGTTATAAATACTGAAATTACTACTCTTATTAAAGCTTGTAGACAAGACTTAATAAGAAACGGTATCACTTCTACAAAAGCTGAAAGTGAAGAAGATAGTCTAATAGAAACGGCTATACTTCTTTACTTAAAAGCTGAGTTTGGGTTAGATAATAAAAATTATGAAAAATATCGTAATTCTTATGAGACTCTACGAACAGAATTATCACTAACGAGCGACTATGTAAACGAGGTGGTAAAAAATGTGGAGTGATGTCTTATATCTTTTAGAAGAAGTTGAGAGTTTGGACGAGTTAAATCGTCCTCACTACTCTTATAAAGAAAATAAAGTATATGCTAATAAAATATCAGTTAAAAGAAGTGAATTTTACCAGGCGCAAGCTGCTGGCTTTAAACCAGAAAAAAGTTTTGAAATAAGGACCATAGAATTTGACGAAGATAAGCACACAAAAGTTAAATACAAAGGTGTTACATACAAAATACTACGTTCTTACGAGGTAAATAGTGAGATAACAGAAATTGTATTAACGGGGCTTAATAATAATCGTGAGCAACAATAAAATAGAATTTATAGACACATCAAAAGAAGTTAAAAACACTATGGTTAAGCTTTCAAAGTCCGCCCTTCGTGCTTCTGCTAAAGTAGCTGGTAAAGCTATTAAAGCTGAAACTCAAAAACGTACAGGCCGATTATCTAAACAAGTTGGTTATTGGGCTAAAATAAATCGTGATACTGGACAACCAGAGTTACAAATTGGTTACTATTCTAAAGCGCAAGCGAAAAAGAAAGGTAAACAAGTATCACACGCTAACCCCGCTTGGGCTGAGTTCGGTGTTAAATCACATACTATTAGTATTAAAAAAGCTAATACTCTAAGCGACGGCAATATTAACTATGGTAAATCAGTTAGCCACCCAGGACTTAGAGGACAAAGTATCTTACGTAATAGTGTCTTTAATAATATAGACGCTATCAGAGAGGCGCAAGCTGAATACTTAGCAGCACTTAATAAAACTATTGAAGCAGCTGGAGGAAAGATTAAAGAAAGTGAGGAGATCGAAGATGTATAATTTCTTTATTGCATTACAAAAGTTTGTTAATGAACAAAAAATAATTCCACTATATTATGAAGAAGCTTCGAAAAAAGCTAATTTTCCTTATGGTGTAATTAGTGATCCTATTAAAACTTGCCTACGTTATGGCGAATTAGTATACTTCGACATATTTATATGGACTACAGAGCCTAATACTGGTATTGAATTAGAAAAGAAGTTACAAGAACTTATCAAACTTCTTGACGGTAAAATCTTCTCGGAAGAAAGAGCTGTTATATACTTTGAAGAACAAAGACCAATATCTGATCCAGAATATACCTTAATAAAAAAACAAATAACATTTAGTATTAGATTATTTTAAAGGAGGGAAAACTAATGTTAAAAGTATTTACTGAAAATGACACTAAAAAAATTCAAATTGACGAAGGTATCGTTGTATTAAACTTAGGAAAAGATAACGAGTTAATACTTGGACCTACTCGTGGTGGTGTTGAAATGACTATTACACCAGAAATAAGAGACATAGAGTTTGACGGTAAGCGTGGTAAAACTGCTGGTATGCAAGTTATCGACGGCGAAGACGCTACTATTAAGGTTGTGTCATTATGTTGTAGTCAAGATGTATTGTTAAAAGGTTTACCTAATGCGACACTTGATGCAAACAAAGTAATTAAACAAGGAGATTTCGGTCCTATTGCTAAAAGTAAATATATTGATACTATTGATGTAATTACACAAATGCTAGATAAGACTTATAAGATCCTTACATTTAATTATGGCTTACACGAAGGAGCATTTACTTATAAGGCTGCTCCTAAAGCAGAAAATGAACATAATCTTGAAATTATACCTCACTATACTATAGACGATAGTTCAAGACTATATCAAATTAAAGATAGTGAAACTTGCCCTATAACAGTTGGAGAATAAATTTAAAATATTATTCTCCTTTTTGTTTTCTATTTGAGCGATAACAAAAGGGAGAATAAAAAAGAAAGGAAAAAAAGAAATGAAAACAAAATATTTATTATTATTAAGTGAAATTATAGACAAAATGGACATTAAAGAAGAACTACAAAATTTAGATTTTAATACTGGAGACGAAAAAGAAGATCGAGAAAAATTAGGAGCTGCTCTTATAACTTTGATTATTACTAGAATTTATAAATGTGAAAAAGAAGTTTATACTTTTGTAGCTAATTATAGAGGTTATTACCCTTCTAAACCAGTATTTACTGATGAAGATACAGAAGATATTAAAACAGAAAAAAATAAAAAATATGAAGAAGATTTAAAACTTGCTTTAGAAAAAGCAGAAAATGAAGATATAATCGCATTATTTAAGGAAATAAGTAAATTACCAGGTGTTGCGAGTTTTTTATCTATAGCGTAAGTATCGGCACTGCGGAGGTCTTACGAATATTATATAAGCATTATGGCGGTATTGACTGGTTTGAGGACAAGCCGTCTTTTTTATTGGGCGAGTGTTTAGATAATGGTATTAAAAAAGAAACTGAATTACCTAAACTAATTAACGAAATTGTTAAGAAATTATCGCACGAAAAATCTTTTGTTCCACAACTAGAACAAAAGCCAAAAAAGAAAATGCGAAGCGCAGAAGACATTATGAAAGATTACGGTTTGGGAGGTGTTAAACTTGGCTAATATATTTAGTTTATATGGATCTATTTTTATAGATAATGAGAAAGCTAATAAAGCTATAGACGGCACTACTAAAAAAGGAGAAAGCTTCGCCTCTAAATTAGGCGGAGTTTTTTCTAAAGTTGGTAAAGGTGCTCTTGCTTTAGGTGGTACTTTGACTACCGCTGCTACTGCTATCGGTGGTTTAGCTATAAATACATCAAAAGATGTAGATCAAGCTATGAACTCATTTATTGTACAAACTGGTATTGCAAAAAATGAGTCTGGCGAGTGGCAGAAAGCCTTAGAAGATATATACAAAAATAATTATGGAGAGAGCTTCGAAGATATAGCCAACTCAATGGCTTTAGCTTCTCAAGAATTATACGAGTTTGATCCTTCGCAAATAAAAGCGGTTACAGAAAATGCTCTCGCGTTACGAGACGCTTTCGGTGTTGAAGTAAATGAGTCTATAAGAGCAACAAAAGCTTTAATGACACAATTCGGAATATCAGCAGACGAAGCGTATAACTTAATGGCCCAGGGTGCACAAGCTGGTCTTGATTTCTCTGGAGAATTAGTCGACAATATTAACGAATATTCTGTACAGTTTGGCAAATTAGGTTTATCTGCAGAAGATATGTTTAATATATTTCAAAGTGGTGCAGACGCTGGAGCTTGGAACTTAGACAAAATCGGCGACGCCGTTAAAGAGTTCTCCATAAGAGCAATAGACGGCTCTAAAACAACTGTAGAAGGTTTTACGAAACTTGGCTTAAATGCTGATACAATGGCTAAAAAGTTTGCTGCTGGCGGAGATACTGCTAAAGAGGCTTTTTATCAAACTATAGACGCGATTAAAGCAATGGACGATCCAGTACAACAGTCTATCGTTGGTGTTGATTTATTTGGTACTATGTGGGAAGATTTAGGACCAGAAGTTGTAACTCAATTAGGATCAATTAGAGAAATGTACGACGGTACAGTAGACTCTATGAACCAGATTAAAGAAGTAAAATACGACGATATAGGAAGTATGTTTGAAGGGTTAAAACGTAATGTACAAATGCTACTACTTCCTTTAGGTAATGCTTTAATGCCTTTAATTGTATCTATTATGAATTTAATTATGAATAATATGCCTTTAATAGAAGGCTTGATAAATCAGTTAACGCCAGTTATTACTCAACTATTTAATGCAATTATTCCGTCGGTACAGACTATTATAGAGACCGCTTTACCAATGCTCGCCACTCTGACAGAGACAATTTTACCTATATTTATTAGTTTATTAAGCACTTTACTACCTCCTATTATGCAAATAGTGGAGGCTTTACTTCCAGTCTTTGTAGAACTTATAAATATGTTATTACCACCTATATTACAAATAGTTCAAATGATCCTACCTTTATTACTTAACTTAATTCAACCACTATTGCCTTTACTATCTCCTATACTTCAATTATTACAACCTTTTATTGATTTATTGATGTTAATATTACAACCTTTAACAGAATTACTTAACTTAATACTTCCACCTTTAGTAAGTATATTAAATGTAATTATACAAAGTATTATTCCAATGTTATCAGCACAGTTTACTTATGTAGCTAATATTATTGGTAGTGTCTTTGGTACTGCTATTAGTTATATAACATCACAAATACAAGTTGCTAAAAATATATTTATGAATATTATAGACTTTATTAAAAATGTATTCACTGGTAATTGGAAAGCTGCTTGGCAAAATGTTAAAAATATATTTAGTAATATAATTAGTGGTATCGGTAATATCTTTAAATTACCTATTAACTTCATAATTGACGGTATGAACGCATTTATTAAAGGTCTTAATAAATTAAAAATTCCAGACTGGGTGCCTGGTGTTGGTGGTAAAGGTCTTAATATACCTTTAATTAAAAAGCTTCGTGTAGGTATGGAATATGTACCTTACGACGACATGCCAGCACTACTACATAAAGGAGAACAAGTCTTAACTGCTGACGAAGCTAAAGATTATAGAGAAAATAAGAACTCTATCGTTAATAATAATGAAACAAATAACTTTAACTTAACTATAAACTCAACAGAGCCACTATCTCCAGCAGAAACTGCTAGACAAACTCGTAAAGCTTTACAAGAATATAATCTAAGACATGGAAGGGCGTGATTAAATGGAAAGAACTTTAATATATAAAAATCATAAAGGAGATATGATTACTTTTACATATAAACCGCCTTTTCTTCTTAGTATCTGCGACGGCTTTCACGAAACAGTTGGTACTGTTAATAGTGTAAGTTCTGCGTATGGTGTTGGTACTACTTGGAACGGTACAAGTATAGGTCAAAGAGATTTAACTATCAAAGGTACTATAACAGATAATATACAAGAAAATAGATTATTATTATATGATATGTTCCCTCTTAATAGTGAAGGTACTCTTTACTATTATGAAGGAGATATTGAAAGAAAAATAACTTGTCTTGTTGAAAAAGTATCTATTCCAGAAAAGAAAGGTTTTACAAGAGACTTTTCTATATCTTTAGTATGTCCTAACCCTAGATTTTCCGCTTTGGCTGCTACTATCTTATCTATGGCTACATGGGCACCAGCTTTTAATTTTCCGCTTATTATACCAGAAAATGAAGGTATTCAATTTGGTATTAAAAATACTACATCTATGGGAACAACAGAAAATACCACTGAAATTGATTACGGTATGACTATTAAATTTAAAGCTAATGATACTGTAAAAAACCCATATTTATTTAATGTTACTACACGTGATATTATACAGATAGAAAAAACTATGTCTGCTGGCGATCAGATAATAATCACTACTCACATAGATAATAAGAACGTTATTTATAAAAGTGCCGTTACTGGCGAGGAAGAAAACATAAACTATCTAATAATGTATGGTAGTAAGTATTTACAAGTACCTAGTGGAACTAATACATTTAGAAGTGGTGCAGACTCTGGAGAGGACAACCTAGAGACTACAATAGAGTTTTTACCAGAATATGAGGCGGTGTAATTATGGAAGCTATATCATTAAATGTATATGATCGTGATTTAAAGCCGCTTGGTGTTATAGACAGTTATAGTTCTCTACGCTGGCGTCGTAAATATTTTGAAGCTGGCGAGTTCGAACTTAGTTTAAACCTTACTAAAAATAATTTTAAACTTTTAAATTATGACAATATCATAGTTAGAAGTGATTTAACAGAAAATGACGAGTTCGGAATTATAGAGTCTTGGAAATTTAAGGACGACGGAGACAAAGTTACTATAACTGTATATGGTAGTTTTGGGTTATCGTTATTAAAAAGAAGAATAATAAAGACACGTATAAATTATAGTGGTAACTATATAGGCGCATTTAGAAAGCTCTTAACTACAATGAGGGCTTTTTCTTTATTAGAAATTACAGACAGTGATATTACTAGCGATAAAGTAGATTTTCAATGTACATATAAAAATGTATATGATTATCACGAAAAACTATCAAGAGCTTCAAATATTGGAGCTAAAATTGTCTTAGATTTAAAAAATAGAAAGTATAAATATGTTAATTATGTCGGTAAAGATCGTACAGAAGAACAGAAAGTCAACACTAGATATGAATTTAGCGAAGATAAATCAAACTTAGACGCAGCAGAATATACATATAGTCGTAAAAATATGATTACTGATGTTTTAGTTGGTGGAGCTGGCGAAGACTCAGCTAGAATATTAAGGACTGTAACAAAGGTTACAACAGACACACACGACTTTGATATTAGAGAGGCTTTTGTAGACGCCAAAAGTCAAAGTAATAAAGATTTATCTACTACTGAATATAACGCTATATTAGATAATTTAGGACAAGAAAAAATAACAGATCCTACCGAGAACTTCGAGGCTACTGTACACGCTACGCATTATAGAAAATACTGGGACTTAGGAGATATTGTTAATATCAAAAAAGAAACCTGGGAAATAGCACAAAAACAAAGAATTACAGAAGTTGAAGAAGTTATCGAAAAAGGAAAACACGACGTAACACCAGTTTATGGTACACCTATTGCAGAAACGTTCGAAAATGAAGATTAAAAGAAAGGAAGGACATTATGGAAAAGTTTAGTTTTTTTAACAGTATAAATGGCGACAGAGCTTCTTACGCAGAAGATTTCGCTCGCCACTTAAAAAAATACTTTACAAATGGTATTTTCAACAATGAGTTAAAAGTCATAGCAAATAATGATATGACTATCACAATACAAGAAGGAGACGCCAATATTGAAGGCTACCGTTATACTAATACTGGGGATCTAATTAAAACAATAGAAACGGCCGACGGAACATTAAAAAGAATTGATAATGTTGTTGTTCGATTAGATTTAACTAATAGGTTAATATCAGCTCAAATAATCAAAGGGACTTTCTCTGATAACCCTTCGGCTCCAGCTTTAGTTAGATCCTCAACTATTTATGATATTAAATTAGCTGAGATATATGTAGGTGCTAGTGTAACATCTATAACACAGTCTAATATTACAGACACAAGATTTGAGGAGTCTGTATGTGGCGTGGTTGCTTCTACTGTAGAAACATTAAACACAGAAGAAATATACGATCAATTATATACTAAATATAATGAGTATATAGCAGCAACAGAAGCTTCTTTTACAACTTGGTTTAATCAAATAAAAAATCAACTAGACTCTGACGCTGCAGGACATCTAACTAACCAGATAATGGAGATAGTTGGTAATAGCTTAAAAAGCGAGGTTAAAACACTTACACCAGGTAATTGGTTGTTAAATAGTTCCACAAATAGATATGAATATGATATAATTAAAGCTGGTATCACGGCCGATACCTTAGTTACTGGACATTTAGACTTAGATAATCAAATAAAGCTAAATGACGCTTATATTAGTTCATATAATGGTGGTTATAAGATTATAACAAGTGTTAAACCTATTGAAGATATTTCTATAACTATAACTTATGAATTATCTAATTATGATTTAGAGGAGGCGTCTTAATATGATAGGTATGATAAATGTCGGTAATAAAAAATCAGTAAATATTAGTAAAGTATATGGTGTAAGAAGGAATATAAAATCGTCTTCTTCTGCTTGGGAAAGAATTAAGGACTCTGTAGGTTTAGTAGCTAATGCTCAAGTGGGAACTACTGCGGTTGTTAATAACTTCGACAGTATTTACCCATGGAGTGATATAATTACTTGTAATTATAATAATACTTCAAAAAAGATAGTTGCTTACTATGGAGACGCTAATTTCTCCTTTACTGGTAGTAATGGACAAGTATTAACTATTATTCCAGAATTTTATTATAAAAGATATGTCTCTGACGGCTACGAATATGTCTTAATATCAAAGGACAATTTAGACGGCTTTGTTAAGAGTGATAAATTTATGATAGGACGTTATACAATGTCTGGATCTAGTTCTGGAGTATTTAGTAGAAGTGGTTACTCTCCACTTGTAAATACTACGATAGCTAATTTTAGGCAATATGCTAAAAACTTAGGCTCTGGTTGGCAACAATTAGACTGGCACTACTTTATATTACAAATGTTATATTTAGTAGAATATGCAGACTATAACGCACAGTCAAAATTAGGAGCTGGGTTTACTAATGCTAATAACACAGGAGCTATTAAAAGTGGTGGCTGCGATAAACTAGGTATGAAGTCTGGTAGTGCAGCTGGAAACGATAAAAGTTCTGTAATTTATCGTGGTGTTGAAGATATATTCGGTAACGTATGGCAATTTGTTGACGGTATCAATATAAATAATTATCAAGCTTATATAAATTACAACCCTAATACTTATGCTTCTGATGTATTTACTGGAGATTATCAAAAACTAGGTTATGTAAATAACTCTACAAATGGTAGTTATGTTACAGGCTTAGGTTATGATCCAAAACACCCTCTTGTAGCGTTAGCTACTGATGTTGGAGGAAGTAGTAGCACATACACTACAGATTATTACTGGTGTGCTAATGAGAAACGTATTGCTCTTGTCGGCGGTGCTTGGCCTGATATTTCTCGTTGTGGTTTGTGGTGTTGGCATTGCCACGACGTCTCTAGTTTTGTGTGGGACGACATCGGAGCTCGACTTCTTAAAACTAGTTAGCGGGGGTTTGGGGGCGGCCAGCCTCCCATAAAATAAATTAAATTATATACCGACTTTAAGTCGGCGACGCACCATTTAAAAAATGGGACTTGATGTGTAAGCTTCGATTTTCTCTTGTTAGTCGCTCGTGTCGGCGGTCGCTGGTATGAGTCTTCTCAGTGTGGTTGGTTTGACTTTGCTTTTTTGAGTCTATCTTCTGACGCTGGGGACCAGATCGGAGCTCGACTACTTAATTTGATAAGGGATCTGGTGTGTAAGCTTCGGCCTTTACTTTTCTCGCTTGCTCTTGTCGGCGGTAGTTGGAGTGATCACTCTTTTTGTGGTATCTCTGACTGGCGTTGTCTTGGAGACTTTGGGTTTTACAGTTCTTCGGTCGGAGCTCGACCACTTGTATTATTGTGGGACTTGGTGTGTACGTTTCGATGTTTCCCTTTTAGTCGCTCGTGTCGGCGGTGGTTACGCCAATGCAGCTAGTGCTGGTTTGTGGTATTGGCATTGCAACGACGACTCTAGTATTGTGTGGGACGACATCGGAGCTCGACTACTTATTTAATAAAGGGATCTGATGTGTAGGCTGCTTCGTCTTTACGCTTTGCGCTCTTGTCGGCGGTGGTTGGAATAATACCACTTCTGCTGGTTTGTGGTGTTGGACGTTGAATAACACTTCGGCTGATTATAACGACAACATCGGAGCTCGACCACTTGTATAATTGGGACTTGGTGTGTGCGTTTCGGTTGTTTACCTTTCGAGTCTTGTCGGCGGTGCTTGGCCTGATATTTCTCGTTGTGGTTTGTGGTGTTGGAATTGTAACAACGACTCAGCTAATTCGAACATCAACATCGGAGCTCGACCACTTATATTATGTGGGACTTGGTGTGTGTAGTTCTGTTGTTCATACCTTCGGCTCTTGTCGGCGGTATGTTTTGGGACTTTTCTCGTTGTGGTTTGTGGTATTGGAACTGTAGCAATGACTCAGCTGTTGCGAGTACCAACAACGGAGCTCGACTACTTACATTAAAGATCCTTACACATCATTTTCCTTAGCGCTTGCTAAAAATTAGTCGTTCTAGGCTGCTCTAGTAGGTTTATCTCTTGAAATATAGAATTTCTCGAAAAAGCGGTAGGCAAATATAAGAATTATAAGGACTAGATTTAATTATGAAAAGAAAAGGTAACATTTATGAAAAAATCACAGATTTAAACAATATTGAAACTGCTATTTACAGAGCTAGTAAAGGTAAAGGCAACCGTAAAAGTGTTGAAAAAATACTCGACTCTCCTACATATTATGCTATGCAAGTACAACAAGCTTTAATAAATAAAACTTATGTACCTAATAAATATGTAGAAATGAAAATAAGAGACGGTGCTAATAAGAAAGAAAGAATTATTTATAAGCCTCGCTTTTACCCAGACCAGGTAATACACTGGGCTTTAATGCTTCAATTAGAGCCAATTATTATGAAAGGTATGTATGAGTTCTGTTGTGCTTCTATAAAAGGCAGAGGTATTATGCGTGGTATGAGACATATTAAAAAAATATTAGTACAAGATAGAAAACATACTAAATATTGCTTAAAACTTGATGTTAAGAAGTTTTACCCGAGTATTGACAAACAAATATTGAAAAATAAATTTCGTAGAGTTCTAAAAGATAAAGACACACTAAATCTTATAGACTTAATTATTGATAGTAGCGAGTCTGGTATTCCTATTGGTAATTTTACTAGTCAATGGTTTGCGAATTTTTATTTACAAGATTTGGATCATTTTATAAAAGAACAATTAAAAGTAAAATACTATGTACGTTATATGGACGATATGGTATTATTTTCAAACAACAAAAAAGAATTAAGAAAAATCAAAATAGAAATAGACAATTTTTTGAGTAAAGAAAAGCTAACAATTAAAGAAAACTGGCAGCTTTTCAAGACTGAGTCTAGACCTCTTGATTTCTTAGGTTATCGTTTTTATAGAGGTTATACCACTTTAAGAAGAAGTAACTTTTTAAGAATTAAGAGGCGTGCTAAAAAAATGGCTAAGAAAGATCATATAACCTATCACGACGCAGCAGCCATGCTTAGTTATAGCGGGTGGCTTAAACACTGCGACTCGTATAATTATCAACAAAAGTATATCAAACCGTACGTTAATTATAAATTGTGTAAGGAGGTTATAAGAAATGAAAGTAAAAAAAGTAGAAAGCACAATAAGACCTAGTAACTTTAGAATTGGAGACATTAAGGGCAACCTAACAGAGGTTGTTTTTTTTGACGACATAGAAGAAGTTAAAAGAACTACTACAGACGGTACAGAAGAAACAATATATACTTATTATGAGTATGCTATAAAAATAATCAGTAGAGACGATTTAGAAGATTACATAAACGACAACTTAGATACTTGGAAGGAATTAGCTAAACAAAACTTTATCGCTTCTAAGGCTGCTGAAATTAGAGCTATCAGAGATAAACTGTTATCAGAAAGTGATAAACACGTACTCATTGATAGATTAGGTATAACTATACCAGATAACATTACGGCCACATCTTTATTAAGTGTTATCAAAGAATTATTTTCTTCTTTAGGAGATGTCTTAAACGGTCAATGGGCAGCTTATCGTCAAGAATTAAGAGACATCACAAAACAAAAGAACTTTCCTTTTGAAGTAGAATTTCCTACTATTCCAGTGGAAGATGACGGATCTAAATAATGGAAAGCTCAACTATGATTTCTATAGGTTTAGTATTTACTATAATTGGTGGCTTAATTGGTTACGCCACTTTTTATATGAATAGTAAGAAAAACACTAAACAAGAGACTAAAGAGGAAGTGGCTACATCTACTAGACTAGATACAAAATTAGATATGATTAGTAAGAACATTGACGAGATAAGACTCGATAATAAAGAGTTTACAAAGTCAATGCAACAGATCGGAGAAAGACTTTCGGCTGTTGAGTCTTCTACTAAATCAGCACATCATAGAATAGATAACTTAGAAGAAATTATAAGAAAGTGAGGTGTGAAAAATGGAACTTGAAACAATAGTTGTATTGGTTACTGTGGTAGTAACCTTTTTATGTGGCTTAATTGCTAAAAAAGTAAGTTGGTTTAATAATCATTTAATACCTATACAAAATATCTTAATCGGCGTTATTGTAGCAATTATAGAGTTCATAATAACTAAAGATTTTAGCGTTGCTATTGCATTAAGTGGTTTAATCGCTGGCGGTGCTTACGACATAGGAAATAACTTAAAAAAAATAACTAATAATTAAGGAGGTCTAATTATGGAAGATGTTAAACAAAATAAGATCATTGAAGATCGTATTTCTGATACTGAATATGTAGAAGAATTACCAGAAGACTACAAAGAAGTAGCACCAGGTACAGAAGGTACCAATGTCTTAGAAGAAAATAATATTGAATAGGAGGTCTATCTATGGCAAAATGGGGAATTGATATTAGTAGCTGGCAAAAAGGTATAAACTTATCAGCTGCTAAAAATGAAGGAGTACAGTTCGCTATATTGAGAGCTGGTTTCTCTACTACTAAGGACAAACAATTTGAAACATTTTATTCACAATGTAAATCGTTAGGAATACCAGTCGGAGCGTATTTATATTCATACGCTACTACTGTAGCACAAGCGCAAGCAGAGGCTAGAGCATTATTAAGCTTTTTAAAAGGTAAACAGTTCGAATACCCTATCTGTTTAGATATGGAAGATAAGTGTCAAAAAAGATTATCTAAAGACACTAACGACGCTATGATTAGAGCTTTTGGAGAAATTATCGAAAGCGCTGGTTATTGGTTTTCTGTTTATACAAACGTAGACTTTTATAATAACTATTGTCATGGTAAAACTTTAAATGCTAAATATGACTGGTGGATGGCTCGTTGGTCTTCTGTAGCTTATACTGGCTATAATTGTGGTATGACACAATTCGGAGGAGAAACTAACTATATTAGAAGTCATACTGTAGCTGGTAGAACAGTAGATCAAAACTACGCTTACTATGATTACCCAGCTTTAATGAAACAACACGGTTTAAATGGTTATAGTAAGACTGGTGGTAATACATCAACACCTAGTACACCAACTAATACAAAGTCAGTAGAAACTTTAGCTCATGAAGTTATTAACGGATCATGGGGAAATGGAGAAGATCGTAAAAATAGATTAACTTCTGCTGGTTACGACTATTCGGCCGTACAAAATAGAGTCAATGAAATACTTGGATCTAAAAGTCAGTCTAGCGCTGAATATTACACAGTAAAACGTGGCGACTGTTTATGGAATATCGCAGCTAAATACTATGGTAATGGTAATATGTATACTACTATTAAAAAGTTAAATGGTCTAACATCAGATACGATTTACGCAGGGCAAAAATTAAGAGTTAAATAAAAAAAGAAGGTTTCCGACTAAAATGTCGGCGACCTCTCTTTTTTTTTGCTCTTTTTTCCTCTTATTTTATTTGTGGCTTTTATTTATGATAAAGTTATTGTGTCAATTCTTCAGTTCCAATATCAGTAAGCAAAGCTTTTCCTTTATCATCTGGCATTGTATATCTTTGATTTAGATAGCGGAAGGCTGCTGCTAACTCGCCGTTAGCGCCTCCATATTGCGTTACGAGATATTTTGCCATACGTAAATCTTTCTTTTTGATGTTAACGGGATATTCTAATGATTTTACATATTTCCACATTATTTTTGCACCTCCCAAGGCCATGGTGAGTTATCCCATAACCAAGTATTTGTTTGAATAGGACTACTAAGAGTTAATGGTCCATATTTATTTTCATATTGTGTTATTAATTCTTTTTCTTTTTTTAAATAACTATTATATGTATTTAAGGCATTTATGTCATTTGGATATAGGTCTAGGTATAGTCCTAATTCGATTATAGCAAATCTATTTTCATCTATTTGTAGTATTAAATCTTCTCTTTCATTTGAGGCTTTTAACTCTTGTGGTTTATAATTTTTGTATTCATCATATAAGTTATTGAATAAATTTCCTCTTTTGAATCCTGTTTGTGAGTCTGTGATACTA
>OODJ01000653.1_pt1 | contig 33048 bp, 30 predicted proteins | sample 1671611 | NCBI WGS metagenome assembly OODJ01 (sample SAMN06348174, study PRJEB24527) | human gut metagenome | biome: human gut; feature: ankylosing spondylitis patient; material: feces | host: Homo sapiens | place: China | collected 2015-10 | reverse complement strand
GATAAATCAGATAAAAATGCTCCTAATCCATCATATGCATTTTCCAATATTATAGCTGTAAACAAATATGATACCTCTCTCGGAAGAAGAAAGCCCATTCCTAAATTAAGGAGATTCTCAAGAAATCCACTATAATAAAGAATATTAATTCGATTTATATCAGCTTTTCTTATAGATAAAGGCATATAAAACCAGTCATTTTGGTTTTCAGTTGTATACTCACGCACACAAATTCCTTCTGAATCAGCATACTCATACTGATTGGCATATTCACTTTTACAACGTATATCGTCGATTACAGCTAATATGGAATTTGTTTTCATTCGCTCATCCTTGGGTAATTCTTCTTCCATTGTTATGTAATAAGGAACCGCTAAGTAACACCCCTGCACTTTATAAAAATCTTCCTCACTTAAAATTTCTTTGTCTTGCAATGCAGGAGATTTCACTCTATACCCACATTTTGAGCAAACATAATATCCATCATCTTGTAATTTCATTGTATGCTGTGTAACATCTCTATAATTCTGACCCCCACAATAATTTACCGTAACTTTACATATCGATTGATAGCCGCCATCAACTGTCGTTGCAATAATATCCGTTTCTCCACCTGACAGAGCTTCAACAAGACCGGAATGTACGCTGACTTTCGCAACCTCCGGCTGACTACTCGTCCATGTTACAGACTTATTTGTCGCATAGCTTGGACATATAATTGTATTTAAACGCACTGTGTCTCCTACATCCAGCGTCTTGACAGATGGATAAACGGTAACTGAGCTAACAGGGAATGGCTCACGTACTCTAACGGTACAATAGCCACATACGTCACTGCCATCCTGAGAAGTCGCACAAATCACCGCCGTGCCCGAGCTTTTGGCATATACAAGACCGCTTATATAGTTAACGGTAGCGACATCCGTATTGTTACTGGTCCAAAGAACACATCGGTTCGTAGCATCGGTGGGGTACACCGTAACATGTGTATAAGCAGAATCGCCGACTGTTAACGTCATGCAGGACGGATCTAACGAAACAGACGTCACCAGGATTTCTCCCGTTACTACAACAGAACATGAAGCGCTTTTTCCGCTGCCGTCATTTGCTGAGGCGGTAATAGTAGCAGAACCGTTGGCGATCGCACAAACTCTGCCGCCGCTTACAGAAGCAACACTTGTGTTACTGCTGCTCCATGTCACACTCTTATTGGTTGCATTCGAAGGAGAAACCGTAGCTGATAATACATAGCTTCCGCCTCTTCTCAAAGATACCCTTATTTTATTGAGTTCTATTGAATTTACCAAAACACAACCGCTGCCTACCGTAACCGCAATAGAATCTCTCTTTCCACTGCCATCTGATGCCGTCGCATAGATGGTTGCCGTACCCGCAGCTTTTGCGTAAATATATCCGCTTGAGGCATTTACGGTAGCAACATTTGTGTTACTGTTGCTCCATGTCACATTCTTGTTCGTTGCATTCGAAGGACAAACCACGGTATAAGTTCCGTAAAACCATTCTCCGACACTGAGCGTTACACTGTTCGGATATGCAGAAACCGATGATACACGAACCGAAGTGGAACCTCCGCCACCTCCGGGTTTAACATATTTCATTTTTCATCCCTCCCGTTTTTCATCTGCATTAAAACATCTTTTCAATAATGACTTGCTCATTCCGAACAAGATTCACATTGAAAGTGATTTCATTTCCGGCATCATCACAAATAGGATGACAATCCTTACCGTACTGCCAAATGGCAATATCGTTTCTGGTAATGCCGGAAGGAGCAAACGGAAGCCATTCATCCGGATGAATGAAATGCGTCGTGGTCGTACGTTCAAATTCCGGAAGGCTCGGCGCCACCGCCCAAATGAGACATTTTTCAAACACATCCCTTGCCGCTTGCATTCCGCCGCTGTACTCACGGTCAAAGCGGAATTTGGCATCTGTATTGACTTTAAAGCCGGGTGTAAATCCTTCTGAGAGCAGCATCTCGGCAAAGCCCTGCATGTAACTGCGTGTCACTTTTTCATTCTCATCAATTTCCAAAAAAAACAGCAGTGCCTTCGGGGATACCGAGTTCAAGAGCAACAACGTCAACCTTCTTCGCAAGAACTTTTCCTTGTTCTGCGGTTTCTTTTACATCGGATGTACGATAGATCGCCGCGATTTTACAACCCTGATTATGAAGAAATTCAATTTCCTTCTTTGTAAGATGATGTTCGCCCACAATGTTTCTTCCCCAGAAATCCGGGTACAATTTATTGCGCGACACCCATTCAAATTCTGTCAGATTATTCTGGTGCATATCATCGGATACAGCCTTGGAATCTACACCGAACAAAAGCCGTTCGACAGGTTTTGTCTTTACTTCTTCGGGTTTTTCAGACGAAACCACTTACGCCGTCTCGAATAAATTTTGATTTTGATATCTGTCTTTACATGACATATAAATGAACCTCTTTTCTTTTTCATTTTTACGATTTTTTATTTTATCTTGCAGCTGCAAGTGTAGTATAAAAGTCAACACGGACAATCTTTGACCGGTTCAAAAATTTTTCTGTCCGTCTTAAAAAACATTCTCTCACTATCCGAACAAAACCGTTATTTGACAGCAGTGGGAAAACAAAATAACATTAAAGAAAAACGATTTCCCAAACTTTGCGGGAAAATTCGGTTCGTTTCATTTTCACAAAATCCAAAAAATATTCAGATATAAAAAAGCTTCATAAAAAATTTTATGAAGCTTTTCTGATTTACCCACCAACACAAGTGTCAACATCAAACATATGCTGTTATCAAATTTTCATGAGAAAAAGGGATATCCGCAAAAATGCGGATATCCCTTTTTCTCATCTGTTTTCAGCTTGCAAAATCCTCAATCAATGCCGACAGTTCTTCCTCCGTATACACCTCGATACCATCGGTAAGTGCCTTAATGTCGTCCGGTGGCAAAAAAGCAGCGTATTCCGTTACGGTTCGTACAAGCTCACCATCGCTGTTTATTACAACAACTGCACCGCCGTCGATTTTCATCACATAAATCGGCTTTCTATTCTCAGATGTGTCCGATGTCTCGGTTGTGGTTTCTTCATCGACAGGTGTTCCATTAACCAGAATACCGTCATCGGTACTATCCGGATTTGCAATTTGCTTCAAATCCGACTGCAAAGAAAAGCAAACCGCCATCGTAATAATGGAAAGCACCAAAACCGCCAATGTGATAAAGCCAAAAATTCCTGTTTGAATTTTAGAATTATTATCCATCATCATCACCTCTACCATATCATATTTTTTACACATATTATTGACACAAAAATCCATAATATACACAGAAATCTGTGAAAGAGGGACATAAATTATGAATGGAAAACAAAAAAAGCGAAATCATTTTCTGTCGTTTATTGCGGCAGTTTTTCTGATCATTCTTTTCTGCGCCATTATCCTTTCATGTGCGCTTGTTCTATATGCGACCAAAGAAATTGATTCCAAACTCGACCTCGATATGCTCATAGCCGAACAGGGCCGTACCACAAAATTATACTGTATCGGCGAAGACGGAGAAGCAGTCGAACTTGAGGATCAGCGTCTCCACGGAACAGAAAACCGTATTTGGATCAGCCTTTCCGATATTCCCGAAAACGTCCGAAATGCCTTTATCGCCATTGAGGACCATCGTTTCTATGAACATCATGGCATTGACGTGCGCCGCACGGCAGGCGCCGTGCTTTCCTTCCTCTCACCTGGAAGCGGAGACTACGGAGGTTCCACCATTACGCAGCAGCTCATCAAGAATCTGACAGGTGACAACTCCGTCACCGTCAAACGGAAAATAACGGAAATCATGCGGGCAATCGAGCTTGAAAAAGAAATATCTAAGGATGAAATCCTTGAAATGTATCTCAACACTGTATACCTTTCCGAGGGCTGTTACGGTCTGGAAACCGCTGCAGAAAAATATTTCGGAAAAGCAGCCTCTGAACTCACTTTAGGGGAAGGTGCAACACTTGCGGCCATCATTCAATATCCGACACGATACGACCCAATTCAAAATCCGGAGTATAACAGAGAGCGACGGGATATCATCCTTTTCCGCATGTATGAGCTTGGAATGATTGAAGAGGCAGAATACGAAGAGGCCGTACAAACCGATACGGAACTGCATCTCAGTGAAGTGCAGAAAACAGAAGGAAAAAATTCATGGTTCACCGAAGTTGTCATTGAGGACGTGATTGCCGATCTTTCCGAAAAATACAATCTGACACGTACCGCCGCTTCTCGGATGATTTATAACGGCGGACTTTCGATTTATACGACCATGGACGCAAAAATGCAGGCCCTCATTGAAGAGTTTTATGCAGATAAAGAACATTTTCCGGTAAACAGTGCCGGTATGCGAGCAACCTCCGCCGCTGTTATCATCAATCCCAAAAACGGACATCTGCTTGCTGTTGCCGGAGATACCGGTGAAAAGAAATCCGACAGGATTTTTAACCTCGCCACCCAAATGCTGCGTTCTCCCGGCTCCGTTATCAAACCGATTTCCGTCTATGCTCCCGCGCTTGACCGGGATCTTATCACATGGGCAAGCGTTTTCGACGACGTACCCGTAATCTTTGAAGAGGAAAACGGGACATATAGCATGTGGCCGAAAAATAATCCCCGCGTTTATTCCGGACTTACGACTGTCAATACGGCGCTCTCCAAATCTACCAACACCGTCGCCGTCCGTATTCTGCAAAAGCTCGGTGTGAAAAATTCTTTTGAATTTGCCAAAAGCCTCGGTCTTTCCACTCTAATCGAAAATGAAAAAACCGATAGCGGAGAAATCCTTTCTGACATGTCGCTTGCTCCGCTTGCACTTGGCGCCGTAACACGCGGCGTTTCCGTGCGCGACATGACCAACGCCTACTCAGCGCTGGCAAACGAAGGGATTTATCATGATTCCATTTCTTATACAGAAGTATATGACAAAGACGGCAAACTGCTTTTATCCAATGATGAGGAAGGCGTCCGTATTGTAAGCGCGGAAACCGCAGATATCATGACAAGACTCCTGCAAAATGTTGTAACTTCAGGTACCGCCTCCGCTTTGACACTCGGGAAATCCGTGCAGGTTGCTGGCAAAACCGGAACCTCTAATGCAGATACTGACCGATGGTTTATCGGATATACACCGGAATTACTCTGCGGCGTTTGGTACGGCTATAAAGACGCACATGACATCGGTACGTTTAAAACCAATCCTGCCGTGACGGTTTTTGATGATTTCATGACAAAGCTGTACGCCAACAAAGCCTCAGATACAACAGCGCTTGATAAAACGCTTGAATTCCCAAAAAGTGAAAATGTCGTCGGGTGTCTTTATTGCAAGGATTCCGGTGAACTGCCGGCATCCGCATGCACGCATGACCCGCGCGGACATCGGATTGAACTCGGGTATTTCAAAAAAGGAACGGAGCCAACCTCCGCGTGCGACGTGCATACTCTTGTGGATTACGATATCAAAACACACGCCGTCGCATGTGATAAATGTCCGAGAGAAAATATTGTGAAAACAGCACTTCTCAAAATCTATGATCGGGCATTTCCCTGCCGTGTTACGATAACAGACGCTCAATATGTATATCGGTATCTGCCGTACGGAAAAGCGCCGACACTGGATGAAAATTTAGCTTTTTTCCAAGGCGCCTATGAAGACGGCTCTTATATTGGCATATCCAATACAAACAACGCCTATAACCGTTACTGTGCTGAGCATGAAAATCCTCCGGAGGAAACAACCGAAGAAACCACAATGCCCGAAACGACCGGCACATCTCCTGTCGAAACGACCACACCATCCCACGAAACAACAACTGAAAAAAGCAACCGCACACCATCCGAAACAACAGGGAAAAAGAAAGAGGAAAAGTCCACGCATTGGTGGTTCCCTTGGCGAAAAAAATAAACAAATATATTTTCTTACAGCAAAAAAGCCGGATAACTCCGGCTTTTTTGCAAAATCATATTCAGAAAGATCATTTTCCCCATAATCCGTCACGGGAAAGAAGCTCCCAGTTTGGTTTGAGAATGGAAATTTTTTTCCCCTTTTCGTCTGTTCCCGCAGCTTTATAAATATAGCCGTCATCCAGCATCTGACAAAGCGCTTTTGCAATTTCAACCTTTTCAATCCGATTCTTTTTGGCAATACGCTCAACAATTTTCTCCGGCGTCGAGCCTGTGCCGAATTCCCGATGTACCGTCAAATAATCAAAATTTTGAGCAATAAGCTTGTAGTACGTCCTGTAAACCTCCGTATCAGACGGAATCTCATGATACCAGGAAGCGGCGGATTTCAACTGAGAGCTTACGGCTCCCGTAATTCCGTATATACCGACTTTTTTGCGGCACTGATTGATAATAAACCGCACGACAGAGGAAAAATGCCCGTCCCCCGTAAAAATAATGAAGGTGTCAGTATTACGGCAAGTCATCGCTTTCTGATAAATATAATCAAGCATGATAAAGTCCGTAAAATCCTTTTTATAATGCTCACTCGAATTTTTAGTATCAAATACCATCGGCGTTACATCACGGATCTTATCAAGTTCTCCCCGAAGCCCGGGATTGGAAAAATCTCCGAAAACTGCGATTTCCTCCACATCATAATTCTTTTCGAGCTCAGCTTTCCAGCCCTTGATATCCGGTTTCACGCCGTATTGCCGTTCGAGAGAAATATACCAATGTTCAAAATCAACAAATCCGATACAGCCGGGAAGCTTTCTTTGCTTTCCAAACATCATCTCACCTCCTTTCTGCTTTTCAAAAACCAATATGTGAGTAACTGCGGAATCATACTTGACATATTCGTTCTATTTAACAATTTACCACAATTGACCCTATAAGTCAACCGAGACAAGAAACATAATTTTTCATAAATTTATATTTTTTCAAAAAATCTTCTTTTCAAATGGTTTTATCTGTGATATAATAGTATGTCTTTTGATTTTAGATATTCATAACCGTTTGGAAGGAGAGATTTATATGCTTACAGCCGTTGTCGGAATTAACTGGGGAGATGAAGGAAAGGGACGCATGGTCGACCTTCTCGCTGAAAAAAGCGACATCGTTTGCCGTTATCAGGGCGGAAATAACGCGGGACACACCGTAATCAACGATAGAGGAGAATTCATACTCAATCTTCTCCCATCCGGTATTCTGCGTCCTGAGGTAACCAATGTCATGGGCAATGGAATGGTCATCGATCTGAAGCATCTTTGCGGCGAAATGAAAAAACTCGCCGACGCCGGCGTTGTGATCACCCCTGAAAACCTGAAAATCAGCGATAAAGCCGTTATCTGTATGCCATATCATGTCCGGCTTGATTGTCTCGAGGAGGAACGTCTCGCAGACAAGAAATACGGCTCGACAAGGCGCGGCATTTCTCCCGTCTACGGTGATAAATACATGAAAAAAGCACTTCGTATGGCAGATCTGTTTGCTCCCGAAGCAATCTTATATGAACAGGTAAAAGAACTTGTCGACTATAAGAACCTAACTGTTGAAAATGTGTATCATGCAGAAGGTGAATCCGCGGATGCCGTAATGGAGTGGCTTCACACCTATGGTGATCCGTTAAAGCCGTTTGTCTGCGATGTCAGCGAATATCTTGATACAGCAGATAAATCCGGCAAAAACATCATGTTTGAAGCACAGCTCGGCGCTCTTCGTGATATCGATTTCGGAATTTATCCCTATACCTCGTCTTCTTCCACAATCGCCGCCTATGCCCCGATCGGCGCAGGAATCCCTGGCCGTCATGTTGATTATACACTCGGCATTATGAAAGCCTACTCCACTTGTGTCGGCGAAGGTCCGTTCACCTGTGAAATGTTCGGAGATGAGGCGGAAACCCTTCGCAAAGCCGGCGGTGAATACGGGGCAGCAACCGGCAGACCGCGCCGTGTCGGTCCGTTTGACGTTGTGGCATCCAGCTACGGCGTGCGCATGCAGGGAGCGACGGAAATCGCTTTGACCAAGCTTGATATTCTCAGCTATATGAAGAAAATTCCCGTTTGTGTTGCTTATGAAATCGAAGGCAAACGTACAACGTCCTTTACGACCGATCGGGTAAAACTTGCCGAAGCAAAACCTGTCATCGAATATTTGGACGGCTGGACGTGTGATATTTCCTCCTGCCGTAAAAAAGAAGATCTCCCTGCCGCAGCTCTGCGCTACATTGAATTTATCGAAAAAGCGACGGAATGCCGCATCAAATATGTATCCGTCGGCGCCAAGCGCGACGAGTACATCGAAATGTATTAAAGAAAGGACGCCGCAGGACACCCCCTGCGGCGCTGTTTTAAATATGAAAAAAAGTGTGATTATCACGGGAGCTTCGCGCGGAATCGGACGGGCTTGTGCATTGGAATTCGCCAAAAACGGATATCGCGTGCTCGTATGTTACCGTCGGAGCACGGACGATGCGGCAGATGTATGCCGCATGATATCAGCAATGGGAGAACAAGCACTTCCTTTTCAGATGGATATTTCAGACCTCTCTGACTGCCGCCGCACGGTTTCCAAAGCCATCATGGAATTCGGGCGCATCGACGTGCTTGTCAACAATGCCGGCATCGCGCTTCCCGCACTTTTTACAAAAACATCGGAGCTTGAATATGATCGTCTGTTTGATATCAATATGAAAGGTATGTTTTTTCTCTCTCAAGCTGCGGCAAAGGAAATGATTGCGGCAGGAAACGGTGCTATCGTCAATCTCTCCTCCATATGGGGAATCGCCGGAGCAGCCGGAGAAGTCGCCTATTCCGCTTCCAAAGCTGCAGTCGCAGGCTTTACCAAAGCGCTTGCCAAAGAGCTTGCGCCCTCTCATATCCGCGTCAATTGTGTCGCGCCGGGAGTAATCGATACCGATATGAATGCCTGCTATAATGGTGAGACAATCCAAGCCCTTGTGGAAAAAACACCTCTTGCAAGACTCGGAAAGCCAGAAGATATCGCAAAAAGCGTCTTTTTCCTCGCAGATGATGCATCATCGTTCATTACGGGACAGATATTGACGGCAGACGGCGGCTTTCTATCATAGTAGCTGTCGTTCTGTCACATCTCGGATCAGATCCCTTTGGTAAAAATTCCATATGTAGCTACCGCAAAAAGCGGAGCCTTTCAGTAACATTCTTTCTGCTTGGTTTTTTGCTAATTCATTTTCGTTCTGCTTTTAAAAGCATTTGGTTTTGTATGTTTTTTCTATATCAGAAAATATAGCTTTCCTTTGGGAAAATAGACATAAACATTTTTACTTTCCCTGTCTCCATATCCACAAGTAAGAGCTGCCGTGTAATAACACGGCAGCTCTTACTTTGATTATCCGATGAACATTTGCGTCCAGTAATTCCCGTCTGCAACATACCCAACCCCAATTTGGGTATAAGAGGAGGACAGCATATTTTTACGATGCCCCTCGGAATTCCACCAAGCATTGACAACCGCCTCCGGCGTCGTCTGCCCGCGAGCAATATTCTCACCGGCTGCACGATAGGAAATTCCGAAATTCTTCATCATTTCAAACGGAGAGCCATAAGTGGGACTTGTATGAGAGAAATATCCAAGATCACACATATCCTGTGACTTATATCTAGCAACACGCGACAGTTCCCAGTTAACCGTTAATGCAGGAAGCCCGTAAGCGGCGCGCTTCTCATTGGTCAGTTTGACGACTTCCTCTTCAAAGGAAAGCACGGAAGTCTCAATTTGTGGGATTGTCAGAATATCTCCGGGATAAATCAGGTTCGGATTTTGAATCTGAGGATTGGCCGCGATAATCTCCGAAAGCCCGATTTGATATTTGACAGCAATTTTCCACATGGAATCGCCGGATTTTACCGTATACCGAATTTCTCCGGCAGCAGAGGTGCCTACTGCGCATACCATGCTAAGCACCAGAATGAGTGAAAGCGTTTTTATGAATCGTTTCATATGGTTTTGCAAGATATCCTTTCCGTCAGCCGGAGAAACAGCCGGGTCCGGCGGGACATCGGTTCTGCAGAAATTGAATTTTGATTTCTGCCATTCTTTCTCCAAACTTTGATTGTCATCTATAGTATTTGTCGGCATCGGGAATTTATGCAAAATAAAAAAGCATAAAAAGCCGAATTTATTGTTTTTTTAATAATAAACTGCTTTTCTAATTGAAACAGATGATACAACAGAAATATAAGCGTTCTTTTCGATTTTTTTGCTGATTATAAAAATTGAGGCATAGGGAAACTTCCCTATGCCTCAATTTCATCTAAATATATGAATCATGCGGTAGCTATATCCAATTCTATATAGAATTCCGACAAAAATCAAGAAGCTATATAGATGCCATCATTCCGCTATTGTAAAGCTTTCTCTTTAAAATATGCACAGCGCTCGCGCAAATTCGGCATTTCCCTGCACACAGCAGGCGAAAACATAGCACGATCAATATCTTTTGTCGCTTCCTTTTCGTGCCCAATCAGTGCATATGCGGCATCGGAAAGATGCGCGAACATATCCGCTTTCATCGCATGACAAAGAAATGACTGACGAGGGGAATTGATATCCTCTCCGCTGATTTGAAATAGCCTGTGCGCATCACACAAATCCATAATTTCCCGAAGCTGCGCTTCTGTATTGCGGCTTGGCATATACGTCACGGCATTGAATCCGATCCGTTCAATTTCCGCAAATAGGAGATCGGTATAGCCATCCTCAAAACGCTGCGCTTTTTTATCACCGGTAATGGAAACGCCGACATCTCCGAGATAAGCATAAGCCAGTACGATGCCGCATTCTCGGCAAATTTTCTCAAGCTCATAAATATCCGGACATTCTGCCTCTGCGGGAATATAAAATTTTTCCACAAGATTGCTTTTAAGGGCGCCGAGAATGTCATATTCATAGAAATCCGGGGTGTCCTTCCCCGCCAGAATCTGACGTCTTACCTTATCTGAAATCGAAATTTTCATCTCTCCCGTAAGGAAAGCGATCACAGCCTCTGGTGTTTGATATTTTTCTGTTATTTTCCGTGTCAAGGCAAACAGGATATGACGTTCTGTAATACTGCCGCCCTCTTTTGCCATGGAAATCGGATAAACATCCTCATCAAAATCAAGCGCGATTCCATACGGACGCATCAATTCCGTAATATTCTCACACATTTTGCGGTTCCGTTTGTTCCGGCAAAAACGGTAATATTCAAAGATGTTGTTGATCATATCGATATTCTGATGCGGTACTCCATGCAGCGCCACATACGCAATCGATTTCTGATCAGGATTGTTGATGCGCAGTCCGTCAAGTCTTGTATGCCTCATGGAGGCACGGCATTCCATACCGACCGTTACGGGAAGCCCCACAATTTCTGCGGCCGCAAGAAATTCCTTCGCCCCGGAAAGCGAGTCGTGATCCATAATTCCTGCCGTAGCAAGTCCGTTTTGCCATGCCATATAAACTGCTTTCGTCGGAGAATACGGAGAAAACGAATAAATCGTATGGATATGATTGTTGACAAAATCCGTTTTTTCCGGCGTGGGAATTTCCCCGCGCCGGCTCATCGCGTAAATTTCGGCAAGCGCCGCAAGCCGATCGTCTCTGTCGGGAGCGTTCAATCCCTCAATCAGTAGCTCAAGCTGCATTTCCGAAAACTCCTCTCCTCATTTGAGCATTTCTTGCCCGCCGGTCACAGGCAGTGCCTGACCGGTCTCATACTGCTGCTCAACAATGTAGAAAAGTGCACGCGCAATATCCTCCGGTAAGCAGCCGCGGCCGAGCGGAACTTTGCTTTCATAATACTTTTTGACATCCTCCACCGTCTTTGCACCGGGGACCTTTCCCGCTTTCAGATACTGCACAAACAGACCACGTTCGGGATCTGTCCATAGCGGACCGTCAAGATAGTTTCCCGGGCAAACGGCATTGACCTTGATTCCAAACGGTGCAAGCTCAAGCGCAAAACTCTGTGTCAGTCCGATTCCCCCAAACTTGCTCCCAGCGTACGCAAAATTCTTGTTGCTGCCTGCAAGACCGGATTTCGAATTGATTTCAATAATATCGGACATGCGCGCAGGCGCATAAGCATGCTGAATCTTCATCGGTATGCTTGCATATTTCGCGCAAAGGAAATATGCGGTATAGTTAACCGACGTAACAAGCTCAAAATTTGCCTTCGTCATTTCTTCAAGGCTTCCAGCACGGACAATCCCTGCATTGTTCACAAAAATATCCAATCCGCCGTAAGCAAGGACAGCCGCATCCATCATGGCGGAAACCGATTCTTCGTCAGAAACATTTGCTTTTACCGCCATCGCCGTACCGGCTCCATATGCTTCGCAAAGACGTTCAGCAGCAGTGAGAGCTCCCGCCTCATTCATATCCGCAATGACAACATAAGCACCTTCTCTTGCCATCGCCTCGGCAATACCGAGTCCAAAGCCCTGTGCTGCCCCCGTTACAATGGAAATTTTTCCGGAAAGGCGTTTTTTCCCTCCCGCGGCAAGCGACACACCCGACCGGTAGCTTTCCGCTTCCCAATTGCGGATAAAGTCCGACATCTCGCTATCAAGCGGCAAGGGACCGCCGAAAGACTGGGCATAAACCGCAATCTTCATCGCGTCTTCAAAAAGCATCGCGGCGGTATCCGCTTCCTTCTTTGTTTTGCCGCAGGCAAACATGCCGACACCCTCAACAAGTACGATTTTCGGTGCCGTTCCGTTATGTTTTACGAATTTGTCAAATTCCTTTGCAAGTCGTTCCGGCGTATTCTCTCCGTCCAACTTGACAAGCATCGCGCAAACGCCGCAATAAACAATATGATCCGGTGTAAAGGCACTGCGGACCGCCGCAAAGTGCTTTTCATCAGAAGCAAAGGATAGAATATCATGATGAACCGAGAAACAGACACAAGCCTCTCCGCCGTCTGCATACAGCATACGAAGCTCCGGAATGAGACGCTTTGCCATATCACGATCATAAGTTATCTCTCCGGCATCAGGTACGGCCTCTACCGACGCGCGCAGCTTCACCATTACCTCAGTGACAAGCGCGTCAATTCCCTCCATAGTATCGGCAGCAAAGAAAATGCCATGGTTCCCCAGCAGCAAAAGGCTCGCGTCCCGCCCGTTCTTTTTCCGATAATCCGCCATTTTTTCCCGGCAGACCGAAGCAAGAACATAACCGGGTTTCGTCGAAGGAATCCAAATTGCATCAGGAAAAAGCTCTGCCGCAATCTTTTTGCCTGCACGACCGCAGGTCATGCCGTTGACAAGCGCGGGATGCACATGAAGAACCAGCTTCTGCGGAAACAGGTCATGGAGCAGCGTCTCCACACTGGGACGTTTCTTCTCTTCTCCCGCGCAGCGCGCGGACATCATGGCCGAGAGGACTTCTGCCTCTCTCGTCTTTTCTTCCGTGGAAAAGGTCATATTCCAAATTTCGGCAAGTTTTGCCCGATCCATTTTTACAAAGCCGTCCGTATCAATGGTGGCAAGCCTTGTTCCGGACCCTTTGATATATAGCGTATCCTCCGTTTTATAGGAAGTATTGCCGCCGCCGGCAAGGACAAAATCCGCATCCGCGCCGTATTTGTGCGACATTTCAATCAGTGCGTCAAGTTCCATATATGTTTCCTCCTGCACCGCCGTTTTCTATACGGCGAAATTGTTTTATGGCACCGGAATTCTTCCGGCAGAATCAAACGAGTTAAATGGCTTTCGCGTTCGCCAAAAGATAGGTTTCCGCCTCGGCACACCAAAGTCCGTTGTTTTTTTCCACAATTTCCGCGAGCTTCGCTAACACCGGATCGGTTTTGCCAAGATCCGCAAAATCGGCAATCGCCGTCATCGGCATAGATATGTTGGTATAGACAAGCTTTTTCCCGCCCTTGATATGCGGCAGATTCAATGTGGTTTCGCAGACGCTGTCAAGTCCGCCCACATGCGTAATCATCGCCGCGGGATTGATTTTTCCTTTTTCCATCATCGCAATGGATTCCAGCATATCGGCGCTGTTTCCTCCGGATGTGCCGACAAGATGCGTACCGGAATAATGTACGTTATAAAAATTGAACATCGCAGAAAATGCAGTATCTGTCGGTCCCGCAAAGAAATTGAGACATCCGTCGCGCGCGAGCAGACTGTCCGCCATCTCGACGACAGATTTCACCGGCGCGTAAACAAACACATCGTCAAAGCCGTGGCCGTGCGTCATCGCGCGCATCGTCTCTACCGGATCTTCGCAGGCACTGGTATTGAGATACACGAGCTCCACGCCGTTTTTCGCCGCTTCCTCCGGCGTGACAATGGACGCTGCTCTCTCAAGGCGCGCCGCGTCGATATCCGTCACGACAATGAGCGATGGTTTTCTGTCACAATGTACCGCATAATCGACAGCGCCAAGTCCCATCGGTCCTGCGCCGGCAAGAATCGCGAGAGTTCCGTCCTCGCGGATTCCCATTTCATGGACATATGTTCCTTGTTTTACGTGATAATTGGCATGATAACCGCCTACGATACAAGACATCGGTTCGGACAGCGAACCGTAGAAATACGCCTCTCCCGCATACGGGAATAGGCAGTCCATTTCCATTACCTCGTTCGGAATGACAATATAGGTGGCATCTCCTCCTATGTAACGATAAGAATAGCCAGGTGCGGCAAGACTTCCCTTATAATTGAGCGCCGGCTGGATAACAAAGCGGTCTCCCGCCTTATATTTGTGCTTCCACTTTTCTCCGACCGCAACGATTTCTCCGCAGAACTCATGTCCTACGATAACGGGATTCTCCGCGATATCGTCCGGGACGCGCTTATGCGCCGTACCCTGTGACGCCGCCTTATAGGTAGACATACAGATGCTGTCCGATATAACATGCGCAAGAATCTCCGAATCCGTAATCTCAGGAAGCTCAAATTCCTCGAGTCGGAGATCGTTTACTCCGTAAAGTCTGACTGCTTTGGTCTTCATAACCGTATCCTTTCCCGGCGAATGGATCACGCTTCGCCGCAAGCGTTGTATTCATTTTTCGGGGAACATATTTACGGGCGCCGCCTCAGTTTTCGCATCAGCTCTGCTGCGCGCGCTTTGCTCTCTTCCGTTTCCTTCTCCAGAAAACGTGCAGAAACCGGCTTTCCGCCCTCCGTTTCCACCATCAGGATATCTCCCGCATGCAGGACAAAGCCAAAAAAATCTTTCGGCACATTGTAGATTTGTTCTTCTTCGTCTATGAGAACGGCAAACCCCTCCTCAAAACGGTCAACCTGCATTTGCTTCATAAATCCTCCCGACAGAAAAAGCGGATGCCGCTCTCCCCCAATTTAATGCTTTTATTATAATACAAACAGGATAGATTCGCAAGAACTTTTGCAAATTATTTCAAAGAATTTCACAATTTATCCGCATTTTTTGTCATCATTTCCAAAATCATGAGTCAAATTGATACTATAAAAACGACTCCACAAGTCTAGGCCGTATCTCTGCTTGAAAAAAGTTTATCAAACTCCATAATAAAAGACCGCGCCCCGAGCGCGGTCTTTTATTATGGAGTTGTCCCATCTCGTATATACTGGCAGCAGACAGCGGTCACTCCTCCGAATCTGCAGTCTCTTCCGACCAATCGCCTTGTTTGTGCCGGGCATCCACCATGTCATAGATTCCGGCAAGAAGCATCAAAATGCCCTGGACACGGTACGGCTGAATCACATAGTATCCTTTCTCCCCTTTTCGGTTATCCACCGTAATCAAATCCGCGGCAATCAACGGCTTCAGATGATGATAAACCTGGCCGGTCGAATGATATCCGCATTCTTCAATCAGTTGAGCTACTGTCATTGGTTTTTTCAGAATAGCCAGCAGAATATTCAGGCGGTCATTGTTGCCGATACAGGACAAAACCTGTTCCGCCGTCCTGTTTTCAATCAGCGGGAGCAACTCGTTTGTGCTCACATTGTTACGAATCCATGTGGATTGTCTTCCGCCGGACGCAAATACACCCATATAGGTAATCCGCCCCTCTCCTCCATCCTTTCCGCAGGAATCTTCCATCTGATGCAATATTGCCATAACCGAGGGGTCCGGATGCATCTGTTTCATTTTTTGAACGACGGTTCTTCTCACAGACGAACAATTCTTTTCCGATTCTTTTTCCTGTTGTTGCGATTGATTTTCCATACAGAAAGAAACAGTGCCGGTAATCAGATTTTTCAGCTCCTCAATCTCCTTTCTCAAAGCATCGATTTCTTCGCCATAATTTCTTTCCATTTTTTGTCCCCCTTTTTCTGTTTTTTGTTTTCCGGAATTCCGTAATTTCATTTTATCGCATGTTTTTTATTTTGTCAATACGAAATTACGAATTTTCGAAATATTTTTTCGTAACAGGAAAACAGGCAGTCCGCATCCGGCTTTTTATCGCTCGCATTTTTCTGTATTGACCGATTCCGGAAAAATTTTTTCAGAGACGTATCTCTCAAGTGTGAAAATCAGGTCATCGCTCAAAATACTGTCATGGCACAAATGACTGCGGAAAAAAGGCAATGACGGCTCTACTTCAAAAATGATATCTTACACGGAAAACACTAAGAAAGCAACAAAAAATCATTTTTTCTTATTCATCAATAAATTCCGCGAACCCGGGAAAAATTTCTTTGGAAGCACGGTCTACGGTTTACATTTTTCCTCTTTTATGTTATAATTGCTTTTGTTATACTATCTACTGAAGTATCACATATCCTGCGGCGCAGACCGATTTGCGCTGCAAACGGAGGCTCCCATGAATGATTTTGAACTTGCACAAAAAAGAGCGGAGGAACTTCGCAAAATAATCGAACACCATGCCCGCCTGTATTATATTGAAGATTCGCCGGAAATTTCCGATTACGAGTACGATAAACTGTTTTATGAGCTGGTCGCCCTTGAAGAAAAATACCCCGAACTTGCGCGCGACGATTCGCCGACAAAGCGTGTCGGAGGCGCCGCCCTCGACAAATTTGAAAAAGTCACGCATACCGTTCGCATGGGAAGCCTTTCCGACGTATTCTCTTATGAAGAGCTTGAGGATTTTGTAGAAAAAACAGAGGAACGTCTCGGACACGCTACTCTTTTTTCTGTAGAACCGAAGATTGACGGGCTTTCTGTTTCGCTGGAATATCAAAACGGGAAACTTATCATCGGTTCCACGCGCGGCGACGGCGTCACCGGCGAAAATGTCACCGAAAATCTGAAAACCGTAAAAACCATTCCTCTTGTTCTGCCGGAATCGCTCCCTTTGCTGGAGGTACGCGGAGAAGTCTATATGCCGCGTAAAAGCTTTGAGTCCCTCAATCATTCGAGAGAAGAAAACGGAGAACCGCTTTTTGCCAATCCGCGCAATGCGGCAGCGGGCTCTCTTCGTCAGCTTGATTCCAAAATCACGGCAAAACGAGGTCTTGATATTCTCATATTTAACGTTCAGCAAATCGAAGGAAAACAATTCTCCTCTCACACCGAGGAGCTTTCTTATCTGGAATCACAGGGTTTCCATGTCATTCCGCACCGGACAACCGCACGAACCGCGAAAGAAATCATTTCGCATATTGAGAGGCTGGGAACACTGCGGGAAAATTTATCTTTTGACATCGACGGTGTCGTCGTCAAAGTTGACAGCCTTGCGGAAAGAATCGAAATCGGAGAAAATACAAGCACACCGAAATGGGCGGTCGCTTATAAATTTCCGCCTGAACGAAAAGCGACCAGACTTTCCGACATTGTCGTACAGGTCGGCAGAACCGGAGTTCTGACGCCCCGCGCGATTTTGGAACCCGTTAGACTGGCCGGAACCACCGTTTCCGCAGCGACGCTCCATAACATCGATTACATTCATGAGCGCGACATCCGGATCGGAGATACCGTTTGGGTTCAAAAAGCAGGCGATATCATCCCCGAAGTTGTCACCGTAGACGCTTCCAAACGTCCAGAAGACGCTGTCCCGTATCAAATGCCTGCTCTTTGTCCTTCCTGCGGCGAACCGGTGAGCCGCGATGACGAAGCGGCAACCCGCTGTACAAACGCGAACTGCCCCGCCCAACTCGAACGCAGCATCACGCATTTCGCCTCGCGGGATGCCATGGATATTGAGGGCATGGGTCCCGCAGTCGTGCGACTGCTCATGCGTGAGCATCTCGTTTCTAATATTGCGGATATCTACCGTCTGCGAACAGAAGAACTGAAAGATCTGGAACGGATGGGAGAAAAATCCGCAGCCAATCTCACCGCGGCAATCGAAACCTCCAAAAAAAGCGGACTGGCAAGACTGATTTTTGCCCTCGGCATTCGGAATGTGGGCGAAAAGGCAGCAAAAGCTCTTGCATCTCGTTTCGGAAGTCTTGATGCGCTCGCCGCAGCGTCAAAAGAAGAGCTTATTGCCATTCCTGATTTCGGAGCAATTACCGCCGAGGGTGTCGTCGATTATTTTTCTCATCCTCAGACACAAAGCTTTATCGATGAACTGAAAGCGTGCGGCGTTGAAACGGAATATAAAACACAGACCTTTGATTCCGTATTTGCGGGAATGACATTCGTTCTGACCGGTACGCTGCCGACGCTTTCCCGAGAAGCAGCGTCGGGAATTATCGAACGGCACGGCGGCAAAACATCCTCCTCCGTTTCCTCCAAAACAACATATGTTGTCGCGGGGAAAAAAGCCGGTACTAAGCTTGACAAAGCACAGGCACTCGGCGTGAAAGTCATCGATGAGGATGCCCTGCTTGCTATGGCGGGAGAAAAACCCGCTACTTGAATCCCGTACTCTTTCATCTGAAAAAGCACGGTTTCTCTTACGGAAAATCTTGACGTTCTTCTACTCTTGTGATATAGTTTACCTACGAAAAATATACGGCGCTTTGCCTGTCCCGCGAAAGGAATGAAATGTTATGGCAGACTTTTATGACCGCGTTAAAATTGATATCAAGGCCGGAAACGGCGGAAACGGCTGTATCTCGTTCCGCCGTGAAAAATATGTTTCGCACGGCGGTCCTGACGGTGGAGACGGCGGGCACGGCGGAAATATTGTTTTTGTAATTGATGAAGGCGTCAATACGCTGCTCGATTTCCGTAACCGCAAAAAATTCATTGCCAAAAACGGCGGTGACGGAATGCCGGCGAAATTTCACGGAGCCACAGCGCCCGACCTTATCATTCCGGTTCCGGACGGCACGGTGATCCGCGACGCAAAATCCGGAAAAATCATCAAGGATATGAGTCGGTGTGAACCGTTTATTGCCGCAAAAGGCGGACGTGGCGGCTGGGGAAATCGTCATTTTGCCACACCGACAAGACAGGCACCGCGCTTTGCCAAAAACGGACTCGACGGTGAAGAGAAAGAGCTGATTTTAGAATTGAAAATGTTAGCGGATGTAGGATTCGTCGGATTGCCGAATGTAGGAAAATCCACCTTGCTTTCTATGATTTCCGCCGCCCGTCCTAAAATAGCCAATTATCACTTTACCACACTTTCGCCCATGCTCGGCGTTGTTTCTGTTGATGAAGGAAAAGCTTTCGTCGCCGCAGATATTCCGGGACTCATCGAAGGTGCGTCAGAAGGGCTTGGATTGGGACATGATTTTCTAAGACATGTCGATCGTTGCCGGCTACTCGTTCATGTCGTGGATATTGCCGGATCCGAAGGACGCAGTCCAATCGAGGACGTCAAACTGATCAACGATGAACTTCGCAAATACAGTGAAGATTTAGCTTCGCGACCGCAAATCATTGCCGCGAATAAATGCGACCTTTTGGAACCGGAAGCCTTGAAAAAAGTCCAATCGGAATTTGACGCCTTCGCCGCTTCTCTGAACTGTGAGGTCATTTATATCAGCGCCGGAACCGGAGAGAATGTGAAAACCCTTTGCCGGCAAGTCTACAACATGCTTCAAACCTTGCCCCCCATTACCATTTATGAGCCGGAATATGAGGAAAAATTGCCGGAACCGGATGCCCCGGACGATATTACGGCACGCCGCGAAAACGGGACATGGTATGTGGAGGGAAGCTGGCTGAAATGGCTTATGAGCGGCATCAATTTCGATGATAGAGAATCACTCATGTATTTTGAAAAAATGCTGCGCGAAAAAGGCATTATCGAAAAAATGCGCGCACTTGGCATCTCTGACGGGGATACGGTGAATTTATACGATTTGGAATTTGATTTTGTGGATTAAACCGCTCCTATTTCCTTTTTTTCAAAAGAGCAATGCCCTTTTCTTCGCAATGAGAAAAGGGCTAAATTTTTTACCAAATGCCCGCCACATGTCAATTGGCCTAGACGGGACATCCGCGGCTTCTTTTTGGGCTTTCTTCCTCTTTTTCAAAAACAAAATCCTTTCCTTCTGATGAGAAAGGAAATTGATTCTTTTCGTGAATGAAAAAACAGAGATTCACAGCCGTTTTCATAAAAAAATCAAGGAAATCTCTTGACAAATACTTTATTTCATGATATTCTATTTTTACCTCTGCGGATCTTTTATTATTTTGATCTGACTTGAGGGAGGTACGAAAAGCGGACCGAATGGAAAATCAAATAAGCAGACGATTGCCTGGAGCGGCAACCGTCCGTATTTTGTTACATTCGCTTCTGTTTTTTATGTTTAAACAGGAGCTTATTTTTATGAGCTTCAAATGCTGATTAGGAGGTGCCGAAATGCGCGTAAAAATCACTCTCGCCTGCTCGGAATGCAAGCAAAGAAATTACGACACGACAAAAAACAAGAAAAACGATCCCGACAGACTTGAAATGAACAAATACTGCAAGTTCTGCCGCAAGCACACGCTTCACAAGGAAACAAAGTAACAAAACCAATTTGACGCCTTATTCATAAGGCTCTGTAAGGAGGAAAAAATGGCTGAAACAACGAAACCGAAAAAGCCGAGTATCTGGAAAAGAATCGGAAAGTTCTTCAAGGATTACAAAAGTGAATTTAACAAGCTCGTATGGCCGACACCAAAGCAGCTTTTGAAAAACTCCTCTGTCGTATTGGTTACGATTGTTATCGTCGGAGCTTGTCTTGCGCTTGTCGATTATGCTTTGCACACGGGACTTTTCCAACTCAAAGACCTCATCGACTTTATCCGTCCGGTATCGTAAAGAAAAAGGACGGGATATCAAATGAGCGAGAACGCAAATGCAGCAAAATGGTATGTAGTCCATACCTACTCCGGTTACGAGAACAAAGTAAAAACCAATTTGGAAAAAATCATTGAAAACCGCGGCATATCCCATCTCATCACAGAGGTAAAGATCCCCGTCGAACTGACATCGGAAACCAACGCGGAAGGCGTAACCAAAGAAAGTGAATCCAAGCTTTTTCCGAGCTATGTTTTTGTAAAAATGGTAATGACCGATGAGACATGGCATATCGTCATGACCATCACGGGTGCCACCGGATTTGTCGGTCCGGGTTCCCGTCCCGTTCCGCTCACGGACAAGGAAGTAGAAGCGCTCGGCGTGGAATCCGCACCGAGAACCGCAACCACAAGCTTTAAGGTTGGAGACAGCGTAAGCATAAAGAGCGGTCCTATGTCCGGCTTTACAGGCACAATCTCGGAAATTTCACCTGACTTCAAAAAAGTCACGGTAATTGCGTCCGTATTCGGACGTCAAACGCCTGTCGAACTCGATATCACGAGCATCGCGGCAGAAAATTAAACTAAATTTTATTTCATCGTATCCCATTATACGGGAACGAAACTGTGGGAGGGAGAAAATTTTTATGGAATTCTCCCGACAGACAACCACATTCGGAGGTGTAAATCATGGCAAAGAAAATTGTAGCATATATCAAGTTGCAGCTTCCGGCAGGAAAAGCAACGCCCCAACCGCCGGTCGGTCCGGCACTCGGTCAGCATGGTGTTAATATTGCCGCTTTTACAAAGGAATTCAATGAACGTACCAAAAATGATATGGGACTCATCATTCCTGTTGTTATTACGGTATTTGCAGACCGTTCGTTCTCTTTTATCACAAAAACACCGCCTGCAGCAGTGTTGATTAAAAAAGCCTGCGGCATTGAAACGGCTTCCGGCGCTCCTAACAAAACAAAAGTTGCTTCTATCACCAAAGAACAGGTCAAAAAGATCGCTGAAACAAAAATGCCCGATCTCAACGCTGCTTCTCTCGAAGCTGCGATGAGCATGGTGGCAGGTACCGCGCGCAGTATGGGCGTCACGGTGACAGACTGATTGTTTGAGGAGGAGTAACGAAAATGTTTAAAGGTAAAAAATATAAAGACAGCGCAAAGCTGATCGATAAAACAAAACTTTATGACGCAAATGAAGCGATTGATCTCGTTTGCCAGACATCCAAAGCAAAATTTGACGAAACCATTGAGCTTCATATCCGTCTCGGTGTCGACAGCCGCCACGCAGACCAGCAGGTCCGCGGCGCCGTCGTGCTTCCCCATGGAACCGGCAAAACCGTTCGTACGCTTGTTTTTGCCAAAGGTGATAAGGCTGACGCCGCTACCGCCGCAGGTGCCGATTATGTCGGTGCAGAAGATATGGTCCAGAAGATCACACAGGAAAACTGGTTTGACTTTGACGTTGTCATCGCTACCCCGGATATGATGGGTGTTATCGGTCGTCTCGGTAAGGTTCTCGGTCCGAAAGGACTTATGCCGAACCCCAAAGCCGGTACTGTTACCATGGATGTCGCAAAAGCCGTTACAGAAGCAAAAGCAGGTAAAATTGAATATCGTCTTGATAAAACCAATATTATTCACTGCCCGATCGGAAAAGCTTCTTTCGGGGCGGAAAAGCTCTCAGATAACTTCAATACTCTTATGGGCGCGGTAATCAAGGCAAAGCCTGCTGCCGCAAAAGGACAGTATATTAAAAGTTGTGTCATTGCTTCCACAATGGGCCCCGGTATCAAGGTCAATGCAGCAAAGCTCGGTGTCTGATTTAGGTTAAAACATTTACAAAATAAAAAGAAATGAGTTCGGTTCTGACCGAACTCATTTCTTTTATGATTGAAAAATGTCCTTTTGATTTCTACAGCATACAGAATCGCATACTTTTTCAAAAGAAATTATTTTTTATTGATTTATCATACTCTGAATTTTTGTTTTCTTATGATAAAATCATTTAAATTCTTCTCCATCATGCGGATACTCGCAAATAAATACTCCCTTCCGCACCATATCAGATGCAACAAAGGGAGACGAATATAAATCCTTTTCTATTTCTTCACGCATCTTAAAAATATTTTTTGATAAGCGCTGAATTTGTTATCACTGCACGGCTTTTTTCTGTTTTCTCACACCTCTCGCTGCCGCGCGAGATCCTACCCATTCAACAAGATACATAATTCCTTTGGCCACAAGAACCGCCGCCGCAAGCCCCATCACCGCATGTGAGACAAGATGCAGCAATTTCATCTGAACCGCGCAAACCGGAGAAACATCCCCGGAAATCTGAACAGAATTATAAAAATGCCTGATTCTCTTTTCTATCATATAAATGCCGTCCTTTCTATGACCACCTGATTTTTTAAAGTAAGTCCCTCAGTTTTACCGCTGCGCGCTGATATTTCTTTTTAGAAGCTTCCTCCGTAATTCCAAGTAAAGAAGCGATTTCCCGATGCTTGAGTCCCGCATAAATTTTCAGCGTGATGATTTGCCGTTCTTCATCATCAAGCGTATCAAGCGCATTTTTTACTTCCATGGAAGAAACAACAGCGCTCTCATCAAAACGGATACTCTGCTCCGAAAGATTGCCCTCACTTCCCTCAAATCGGCGGCGTCTGAACATATCGATCGCAATATTCCGAGCTACAGAAAGCACCCATGCACGCGCGTTTGTTCCCTTGCGATAAGAAAATGCTTTCTCTAAAATTTTGATGTATGTTTCTTGAACAACATCATCCGCAAGAGAGAAATCTCGCAAAACGGAATACGCAACCGCATAAATCTGCCGATTCATATATTTATATATGATATTCAATGCGTCCCCATCGCCATCCGCAATCCGCAAGATCGCTTTTTCGCATTCGGAGCCTTCAAACAGCTTTTCGATATCCATGTGGCGCAATATTCCTTTCTCTCTATGAATATAAAACGAATCACCGGGTCAAAACGGGACAGATTTTTCGTAAGAGTCCGTTTCCTTTTCGTTTTCAATGATTCAAAATTTGGATTCTTGTTAAAAAATATAGATTGACAAATGGACAAATGAATGATAAGATACAATTAGGATAAAAAAAGAAGACTTTTTATTGATATTATCTTTTCTATTTCTGATACAAAGGAGATTTTATATGCCAGGAGTCGAACGGCTTTATACGATGGAAGATGTTGCAAAGATGACCTCTCTTTCCATTAGAACCATTCAAAACCATCTGCGGACAGGCATTCTTCGAGGCAGAACAATCGGCGGACAATGGCGTTTTACCGCCACAGACATTCAAGAAATGATGAACAGCATGCTGCCGGAATCCGAAACGGCAAAAGAGCAGAAAAAAGCTGTTGCCAACTTTATGGACGGTACTGTTGCCGAACACAAAAGCGGTGCACAGATCTGTATGATTGTTGATCTTTATGTTTCCTCTGAAACAGCTGCAAAAAAAAGCAATCAAATCCAGCATGTGTTAGAATCCGTACCTGAACAAGCGGATACCACCTACTATACTTACGACTATAATTCTGAAGAAGGAAAAGCTCGATTTGTTCTTTTTTCCCCTGCGCAGATAATCAGCAAAATTATGCGATATCTAAAATAACGTCATGAAAAAAGCGGCTGATGCCGCTTTTTTTATACCGGCAAAGCACATGTCACTTTAATCTACAGCCGACAATGGCATATTTTTTGCCGAAAAACAGCGGAGAGAAAAACAGTTTTCATTTGACAAGAAGTTCAAATTTGCCTTTTCAAAGAGTACAGAAATCAAAAAATAACTTTCTTGCGAAAAACTAAAATAACGAAAAGAAAAATAATGGAAAAACAATAAGGATTTTATATTCACATTCTATTTTCAAAAAGCCTTTTCTTTTTATTTTTCATCCGTTTCCTCTCTGTTGACAGCCTGTTTTTTTATTATTATAGCACGGAAATAAGAAAAAAGCAATTCCTTTATGATTCACCCAAATGATGCAAATCCACAAAAATCTTTTACTTTTCATTGACCGAACCGTGCATTTATGATATACTGAAAGCATCAAGAAAAAAGGAGGATACTTATGCGCCCCGAAAAGAAACGCACCGGCATATCCGGCGATCTGCTCTCGATTTTGAGCGAAACATGGAAACACCGGCATATTCCCTTTCTGTTTGAAAAACAAACCGACGGAATTGTCATCACTGGATATAAAGACAATCTGCTGCCTAAAGTAGAAATTCCCTCTGAAATTCAAGGTGTTCCGGTGAAGAAAATAGGGGCACGCGCGTTTCTGCAATGTGATTTTATCGAGGAAGTTATTCTGACCGACGGCATTGAAACCATTGAAGCAAACGCATTTTCCTCCTGTGACAGATTGACCAAAATACGAATGGCAGATTCTGTGCATATAATCGGACGGAATGCTTTTTTTGAATGCGAAAATCTGTTTGATGTGGAGCTTTCCTCTCTCCTCGTGGAAATCGACAACAGAGCTTTCTTTGGCTGTGTCGGACTGCGGGACATTGCGCTCCCGGATTCGCTGAAACGCATCGGCGATCAGGCCTTTTCCGGATGCCGGAAATTAAAAAGCATCCGTATGCCGCTTGCACTTGAATTCCTTCCAAGGAATGTTTTCGACGGATGCAGCCAGCTCGACAGTATCTATTTGGAAAAAGGCTCGTATGCCGACACCATTCTTTCACAAAGCGATTATTTTATCAAAAAACTCAGATATATACCAAGGATATAAAATGAAACAAATTGATCTTGCCACAGGCAAGGAAGCCGTTCTTTTGCCGGAAGATACCGTGGCCTGTGCAATTGGCAATTTTGACGGTGTTCATATCGGTCATAAAAAACTTATCCTGCATGCGGCGGCACGTCCCAATGGTACCGGCAAAAGTGCTGTCTGGACTTTCACCGAACCTTCCTCACACTGCCTTGACAGGAAAATTCCCCTGCTGTCCACTATGGAAGAACGGCTCGACCTTTTTCGTGCACTTGGAATTGATATCGTTTTTTTAGAAGATTTCAAACGCATACAAGATATGGATGCCAAAACATTTGCAGCGGAAATTCTGTATCGGGATTGTCATGTGCGTGCCGCAGTCTGTGGATTTAATTTCCGTTACGGGAAAAATGCAACCGGCACCGCCGATACTTTATCAGAAACCTTCCATGCGATTGGCGCTTCTGTGACTGTGATGCCGCCGTGCAAGATGGAAGGCGTCATTGTCAGTTCTTCTGAAATCCGAGCGGCACTTGCCGCCGGAGATACCGAACGTGCGGCAAAGTTATTGGGAAGATACTATTCTCTTGACGCGGCAGTTTGCCACGGAAAAAGACTGGGGCATACACTTGGTTTTCCAACGGCAAATCAACAGTTTCCCGGAGCAAAAGCAATTCCGCGTTTCGGCGTTTACGCGACTCGCGTTTTTGTAGACGGAAAACAATATTATGGTGTTTCCAACGTAGGAATACGCCCGACCGTTGAGAATACTCAACATGCAAATTGCGAAACTTATATTCTGGATTTTACCGGAGATTTATACGGGAAATCCATTCAGGTGCAGTTCTGTCGGTTTCTCCGACCCGAAGAAAAATTTTCTGATTCGGATACGCTGCAAAAAGCGATTCTTCATAATATCGCCGAAACACGAGAGTATTTTCACATAACGGAGCATTGCCTATGAATCAAAGAAAAAACAGAGTCTCCGAATCTCGTCCATATCGGAAATTTCTCCGAACTGTCTGTGTAATTTTCGCCCTTTTTATGATTGCAACCCCGATACGGGCGAAAGATTATGAAAATGTCGATTCTATAAGCTCCGAATATGTTGCAGTTTATAATGTACGAAACGGAATTTTCGTATACTCCAAAGCGGCAGACGAACGAACGGCACCCGGTGCCACTGCAAAAATGATGACAGGAATTCTTGCACTTGAATATTTTGAAGGACGCTTGGATACCGTTGTTACAGTAACCGCCGGAGCATTGCGAGGACTGGAAGGAAGCTCTGTACTCGGTTTAAAAGCGGGAGAAAATATCCCTGTGCGCGACCTGCTTTATGCATTGCTTGTTGCCGGAGCAAACGACGCGGCAAATGTACTCGCAATCGCGGTTTCAGGCAGTATTGCCGATTTTGTCTCGGAGATGAATGCAAAAGCGGCAGAGCTTGGAGCGGTAGATACGTTTTATCTCAATGCTACAGGACTTGACAATGGTACTGCTTATACCACCGCTGCCGACACGGCAAAAATCGCAGCGTATGCCTATGACAATCCTACCTTTATGCAGATGTGTTCCTCCAGATCCTATACCGTTGCAGCAACGAATCAAAATGAAGCAGTGACCGTTTATACCAAAAATATGCTTCTTTCTACTCAGTCGGAATATTATTGCCGTGACGCAAAGGGAATGTCCTCCGGTTATACGGACGCAGCAGGCTACTGTATCGTATCGGCAATGGATAAAGGCGCATATCCCTATATATGTGTGTCAATGGGTTCCGTCAAAAATGCTGCGGGAAAAATCGGAGGATATACGGATACCGAAAACCTGCTCACTTGGGCAAGCGGCAATTTCACTGAGCTCAAAATCCTTGATAAATCAGAAATCATTTGTGAAATTCCTGTGCGCGCCGGACGCGGCACCGACTATGTTCTTGTGGTTCCCGATGAATCCGTTTACGCTTTTCTTGATATCGATACCGACCTTTCGGGAATTCAGCTTTCACCGTCTCTTGACTGCGATTCTTTGAAGGCGCCTTTCGAAAAAGGTACCTCTGTCGGAACCATTCTGATTCTGCTTGACGGAGAACCTTGTGGCAGCACCAAGCTGGTTACAAAATCTTCGGTACGGAAAAGCACCTGGCTCGGCTTCTGGGATAGCATCGGCGATATTTTAAAAAGTAAAATTTTCCTTTTTTCTATGATAATCCTTCTTTTGACATTTTTTATTTTCACAATCGGAAGATATTTCTTCATTTACAAAAAAGCAAAACAAAAAAGCGGTCATAAAAACGACCGCAATATAAAATAATAATGATAGAACATGAAAGGATGGAACGAACATGGAATTCTCAAGCAAGGACATACCCGATTTCGACGCTAAAAAAATCGAAAAAAAAGCAAAAAAATTATGGAGAGATCTCAATGAGGACAAAATCGAGGTCAAATTTATCACGACGCCGATGGGACTTATTGTAATGGCAGCCGGAATTACGGCGCTGGTCTGTCTTGCAAAATGTGTCGGAAAAATAGAACAACGGGCATCTGTGAAAAAACAGGCGAAAAAGCTTGCACGTGATATGACAAGTGAATCATAAATTTCACAAAATAAAAATGATGACAAAAAAGAAGACGGTCTCCCTGAGTTTTCGGGGGGCCGTCTTCTTTTCATGTATCAAACAACAAAGCGATTTATGCCATCATAATTTCTGAGATGGCATCCAAAATTTTATCATGACATCCGCCGCAGCCAGTAGAGCAATGGGTAATTTTCTGTACCTCGTCAAACGCTTTGAGTACATCATCAAATTTCTCAATCTGATGAAGCGCCTTCTCCACATCACCGTAAGAAACCTGCTTGCAATGGCAAATCATTTCGTTTTCTTTCATGCTGTTTCCTCCTTTTTGACATAAAGATAGACATGAAAACGGTTCATAGTCCTCTCTATCTGAAAAATAAAGCTGTGTTTCTATTTTATCACCAATGCTGTTTGAATGCAAGAGATGCGCATGGAATTTTATAGGGCGGTTTTAAAATGCTGTTCCACAGGTCGCTTGAAATCGGAAAGTTGTCGGTAAGTTGCAGCAATAACAACAGCTGAGACAACAGCTGTTAAAATATCTGATACCGGCATGGAATACAACACACCGTCAAGTCCAAAAAATACCGGTAAGATCAGTGCAAATCCTACACCGAACACAATTTCCCGAATCATTGAAAGCGCCGTAGATGCTATTACTTTTCCCATCGCCTGCAAAAAAATAAACGCTGCCTTATTTACACAAGCGAAAACAATCATGCAAAGATAAATTCGGAATGCTTTGACTGCGAAATCAGTATAATATTCACTTTCTTTTTTAGCGCCGAAAACTATAATGAGTTCATTCGGCATGCATTCCACGATAAACAGAGCAATGAAGCCGACAATAGCCTCACAAATAAGGAGTACTGTAAAAAGCCTCTTTACACGTTTATTTAACCCGGCTCCCATGTTATAACCGACAATCGGAACACAACCGGCAGACATTCCGACTACAATAGAAATGACAATCTGAAATACTTTCATGACAATTCCAACCACTGCCATCGGAATTTGAGCAAATTGTTCCTGCCCGTAAATCGCGTCCATCGCACCATATTTACGGATCATATTATTGATTGCCGCCATCGCCGCCACAAGGGAAATCTGTGAAAGAAAGCTGCAAACCCCAAGCGCCAAGCTCTTTCCGGTAATTTTTGTGTTAATTACAAATTCGGTTTTTGAAAGCCGAATGGTTTGGGTATGCAAAAGATACCAAACAGCAAGAATTGCCGTCACCATCTGTCCTATCACCGTGGCAACCGCCGCCCCCATCATTCCCCATTGGAATACAAAAATAAATATCGGATCAAGAATAACATTCAGCACAGCTCCCGCCAATGTTGAAATCATAGCAAAATTGGGACTTCCGTCTGCGCGGATAACGGGATTCATAGCTTGACCAAATATATAAAATGGAATTCCAAGTGTAATATAAAAGAAATATTCTTTGGATAGACGGTTAGTCTCTTCGTTAACCGTACCGCCAAACATTGCAATGATCGGATCTTGAAACCATAAATAAATCCCGCATAATACAATCCCGCTTATTACAGACATGACAACAGCATTGCCGACGCTGTAACTAGCATCCTGTGGTTTTCCTTTGCCAAGACTCAAGCTCACAAAAGCACAACATCCGTCCCCGATCATAACAGCAATCGCAAGAGCAATGACCGTCAAAGGAAAAACAACGGTATTTGCCGCATTTCCGTAAGAACCGAGATAACCGGCGTTCGCTATAAAAATTTGATCCACAATATTATAAAGCGCGCCGACCAACAGTGAAATGATACAGGGTAAGGCATACTTTCTCATAAGCCTGCCAATTTTCTCGTTGGCAAGAAAAGAATGATCCATTTGTTCCATTTATTCGTCTCCTCCTGAAAAAATGAGCCCATATCGCCGCAAGACTTGTATTTTTTCTATAACGGATGATGCTTGACCGTCAGCTAAACAGTCGCCGTTTTTGACAAAAGCATTTTTCATGCTAAATTCCGAAAAACAGCATGCGTCAATCCTTCATAGACTGCTACAGAACATTATAAAATGAATCATAAACGTCGATATTGAAAAAGGCTTCAAAACGCCTTTCAACGCAAAAAAAATGCGTAAGTCCAAACTGGACTTACGCATATACGCTGCTCGTTAGTATTATAATACCACAACTTTTGAAAAAAATCAAGAAAGCATTTTAGATAAAATTAAAAAATTTATCGCGAAATATCAAAGAATCCTCTGCAGAACAGAATGACGCATCTCCTCAAAATATCCGAAGAAGGATTGTGCCAATGCTCAAAGTTGCATGGAAGTTTCTAACAAACTGTTTAACAACCATGAAAGGAAACGGTTTGTCATAGTAAAAGCAGAAAATTTTCTATTAAAATGAGAAAAACATGACTGATTTCTGAAAAATCAGTCATGTTATCAGATAAAGCAAGCATCAGGTCGTATAATTATCAAAATAGCCCTGCACCAAAACCACAGGGGTACCTTTATCTCCTGAGCCGCTGGTTAGATCGCACAAAGAGCCGATAAGGTCAGGAAGCTGACGCGGTGTCGTACCCTGTGCCGCCATATTTCCGACAAGACTGCCGTCTTTTTCACGAATACGCTCGGAAATTGCCTTCTTCAAGGCTTCGCCGGAAAGCTCCTTAAAATCATTGTCCGCAAGATATTTTAACTTCAGTTCATTTGGCGTACCGATCAGTCCGTCGGTATAAGCGGGAGACACAACAGGATCGGCGAGCTCCCATATTTTTCCTTTCGGATCCTTGAACGCACCGTCTCCGTATACCATTACCTCAACATGCACACCTGACGCTTTTAAAATCCGCTCCTGAATATCCAGCACAAGCGGACGGCAATCCCGCGGGAACAGCTTAACTCTTGTTTCCGTTGACTTATTGGACCCCAGCAGTCCGTACTTCTCATTATATCCGCTTCCGGACACAGGTGCATTCATAAGATCGTCAAGACCACATACAACTTTTGCGCCGGCCTCTTTTAATATCCGTTTGGTGCGGGCGCGTGTGTGAATATCGCAAGTCAGAACATGATCGGTATACTGAAGGATCGTTTTTGCCTGATTGGCAAACAAAATTTCCACCTCGGCACCGCATTCCAAAATCAGCGAACGATAATAATCAATATAATCAATGCCGGTAAATTCATGTACGTCATGACCGAAATACCGGCGGTACTGTTCAAGGGTAAGAACATCACTGTAAGGATTGATCCCACAGGCATCGATCTTTTCAAGACTGACAAGCTCATTTCCGACTTCATCAGACGGGTAGTTAAGCATAAGAATGATTTTTTTCGCTCCCATCGCAATTCCGCGCAAACACACGGCAAAACGGTTACGGGATAAAATCGGGAAAATCACCCCGATGGTTTCTCCACCGAGCTTTGTTCTCACATCCTCCGCAATCTCATCGACAGAAGCGTAATTTCCCTGCGCTCTCGCCACAACCGATTCTGTAACAGCAATCACATCGCGGTCATGCAAAACAAAACCCTCGGATTCTGCCGCCTCCAACACACTTTCTGTTACAATAGCCGAAAGATTGTCTCCTTCCCGGATAATAGGGCATCGAATCCCTCTTGATACAGTTCCCACTCTACGTTCTTTGGTTTTCATGATCATCATACCTTTCTCAAACGATTTTTTCAACTTTTATCCACAAGGGACAAACATGCGGACATTCCCTTTTAATCAAAGAATTTGCCTTTATAAAAATTTTCATTTCCAAGTTTCTTTGCCGTCAGCCTGAACATCACGCATCCATCCGGACATACAATATTCTTGCTGTATTTACTGTCACCTCCGACATTTTCTAAATCGCCCCCGCTTCTGACAGCCTCCATCACCGGGAACAACATCATCATAACTTTAGAACAAATTCCTTGACCCTGCGCATTGACAGGACATCCATATGTGCATGTGTATTTATCTCCGATTTCCTCGCCATTGCGACAATATCGTTCTGTATGACTGCCGCGGAGAAACCCTGTCACCTCAATCTCGAACGCATATTCCTCATCATACCATTTCTTCATCATTTACTCCAACATGTATCTTTTCATCCAACAGACAGAAAATTTTCATTTCCACTTTTGGAAAACATCCATACAAATAGTTTTACCGTGTATTGCTATTCTACGGAGGTATTTCGAATTCTATTTTCCCATAAACCGTCATATATTACAAATCATTTGGGATTCAATCTGATGCAAAATGATATAGTAGTTTTTCTATCAGATATATCGACTTTTACTGTCCAATCATTGCCGCCTGACGGAATCGCTACAAATATTATAAGCTATTTTATTTAGAAAAGCAAGCCATACAGAACAATTATTAATGAAAGCTTTGTATACTGGCTACACGCTATTTTCCGATGATAATAGAACATCTTGAGATCTTTTCTTCAAAATTTGTCACTTAGAAAGCATCCCACTTAATATCCTTGCCCATTTATCTCATTACATGATAAACAGGGTATGAAAATCTTCTCATACCCTGTTTAATTCATGTTGCAAACTCATTCGTTTCGTTCATAAATATCTGCACGATATTTTCTGTTGTAA
>OODJ01000652.1_pt1 | contig 33124 bp, 27 predicted proteins | sample 1671611 | NCBI WGS metagenome assembly OODJ01 (sample SAMN06348174, study PRJEB24527) | human gut metagenome | biome: human gut; feature: ankylosing spondylitis patient; material: feces | host: Homo sapiens | place: China | collected 2015-10 | reverse complement strand
ATTGGAAAAAATCTATCCAGACTTACCCACATCTGTTTTTCAAGCTGACCTTAATTTAACAAATGTTTTACTTGATGACAATGATGATTTTGCAGGAATATTTGATTTCAATCTATGCGGTAAAGATGTGTTTTTAAATTACCTGTTTAGAGAAATATATTGGCACTCTAATGATGAAGATGAGCTAAAATACATTCTTGAGACCTTGGAAAATGTAAGTACAGTTTATCATTTTTGTGATATGGAAAAGCAAGCTGCCCCTTTACTGTATAGATGTCTCAAGCCGTTGTGGTTTACAAAAGTAAAGAAGTTAAAAGACACCGGCAAAGATGTAAAAGCCATTAAATCATGTGTAGACAGTATCGAAAAAATGCAGACAAGGATAATAGATTTTGAATCTTATATGAACAGTAAAAATTAATGTAAAGAAGTATTTGTTATGACCAAACAAACTGAAACTTACATTGATGAAAACTTCTGCGGTAAAATGAAGCAAACCGCTCTGGATTTTGTCAAGCATTTGAGAAAAAACGGTCTAACCTTTTACAGAGATAACTGTGATTGTTGGAAAGACATAATCTATTGATGAGTATAGTGAGAATGAATAATACCGGAGGGGTACAATATGAATGAATTAACATTACATATTCCTACAGAAGATGAACTTTCCTATCGGGGATATCTTATTTCAGACGAAGTAACTATGTCCTACAATATGGGATATGGGGATAACGGTGGCTGTACTTATCATAAAACGTTAGAGGAACTTCGTGACTGGTATCAATACTGGAAAACTACGGATCGATTTTATGCCTACATTCAAAGGAAAAAAGATCTCGCTTTTATCGGTGAAGTGAACCTTCATAAAAACGAAAAAAATGACTGGTTTGAAATGGGCATTCTCATAGAAGCAAAGCACCGCGGCATGGGGTATTCAGTTCCCGCATTGAATCTCCTTTTAGAACATGCCTTTATAAAAATGAACGTCAAAGCAGTTCATAATTATTTTGAGGAGAGCAGAAAAGCGGCTATTAATCTCCATCTGAAAGCGGGATTTATTCAGACCGGTCATAAAAACGGAATGGTAGATTTTCTTATCACAAAAGAGCAGTATGAAACACAACACAAAGAAAATTTCTGTTATTGCGGCCATGACTGCTCTAAATGCGTTACCTATATTGCAACACAGCGAAACGACGATAACCTGCGCAGACGGTCTCAAAGCTTTTATACAGAGAAATTCAATCTTGATATCCCACTTGAAAAGTTTAATTGCAACGGCGGCAGATCAGACAAAGTTTTTGAGCTTTGCAAAGAGTGTCCTTTTATCAAGTGTTGTAAACAGCATAACGTGGATTCTTGCAGTAAGTGCATGGAATACCCTTGCAAAAATATTTCGGATTACCAAGCAAAGTATGTAAATAAATGCAATCAGATATAAAAGGATGATGTGTATGAAATTTAGGTACAGTCTGATAGTTGACCGGCGCCTTTTTCTGCCGGTGAGTAAGGCGATAAGGATTGCCACAAAAAATTTATTTTTAGAAAATAAACCCAACCTTTTGCTCATTTTTTCAGTCTTATAGGTGAAGTCCAAAGGAAAGGAACCTGGAAATGAACAAGTATCACGATAAGGATGACAGTACATTAGTGCAAATGTCGCTTCTCGGAGATAAATCGGCATTTGAGGAGCTTGTTACCCGACACGAGCGCGCAGTGAACGGTACGGCTTTTTATGTCACCGGATGCAAGTTTTCGGCCGAGGATGCAACTCAGGACGCATTTGTTTCCGCATGGATGAATCTTTCCGCTTTGCGCGAAAGAGAAAAATTCGGAATATGGGTATGCAGTATTGCGAAAAACCATGCAAGAACACTTGAGGCGCATTACCGGAGCACGATACCGAATATCAGTCTGAATGAATTTGAAAGCTTTGATATTCCGGATACCGTTAATTCTGATATTTTTGAGTATAGTGATTTGCAGGAAAAGGTGAATGCCTTAAGCGAGAAAATTCGCGAAGCGGTAAAGCTGCATTATTTTTCTGACCTGTCGATAAAAGAGATTGCGAAAAAGCTGTCAATTTCCGAAGGTACTGTTAAATGGAGACTTTCCGAAGGACGAAAACAACTGAGAAAGGGCTATGGAATCATGGAAAAAACATATAATGAAAATGAATCTGTTGTCACTCGTGTTATGCGTCAGGTTGAAGCACTCAAGCTGTGGAGAATAAGGGAAGATAAATCCGGTTTTGAAGCCGAGTATCATGCGGTTTTGAAATTGGTCAATGAACTGCCTGATTCTACGGAAAAAAGCCATGCTTTAGCAGATACATGGTTGTTGGGAGCATGGTGGATTCCCGGACAGGCAAATGACGAAGTTTACGCAAAAATAAAAAAAGCCGCTGAAGACGGACACAATGAGGATGTTATGCAGTCGGTTGCCTGTTATGAGAATGAGAAGTATCACGGCGAGGAAAAGCGAAACTTTATGCTGAATACTCAAATACCGTATTTTAAGGAAAAAGGGGGTTGGAGTGCTTTGGGTTATACTTGGTTTTGGCTCGGATATGAATACCGGAGCATAGGACAGTATGAGAAAGCAATTGAGGCTTTTGAGGAAACATTAAAAATAATGCCGCCTGAAAATGAATACTACGCCAACGCCAAATCTGCAATTTACTGTGAAACCAAGGTACTCAAGGCAAGCCAGCGGGAGAATTTTAAAAGAATTGACGTAAATGCTACCGGAGAAAAGTATCGGTTTATTGACGGTAAATTGTATTTCTGGTCTCAACCCGGATACGGAGGTTCAGAAGAAACTGTCGCATCCAGCATATTCTGGAATCTTGCCGCTTGCAACAATCTTATGTATGATCCGGAAATGAAAGTCGGTGATGTTATAGTTTCCGATTCAGGGAAAGGTGAATTGACATTTATTTCCAATACAGAAGTTTGCGTCACACCTGCAGGAATCTTTGAAAACTGCCTTGTGTTTGAATTCCAAGGTAATGAGTACGGCTTGACATACTGTAAAACATTTATTTGTGCCGGTGTTGGCATAGTTCGCCAGGAAACAGAACACTTCAATGGGAGACGCGTTTTGGAATTATCCAAGGTCCATATCGTCGGCGGTGAAGGCATCATACCCTTTGCACCCGGTAACCGCTGGGATTACAGTCCTGCGACACCCGATGCAGCGGTTCGATATGATAAGGAAATCTTTTTTGAGGTGACGACATTTGAGAACAATGCCGCAACGGTTGCCGCTGTAAATTGCTGTGAAACTTTAGGATATTTCGATACCTTTGATGGTAAGATGGCGGAAGTCATACAAACCTATTGCACAGGCGAAGGTGATAACGAAAATTTAGTTGATGCAAGCAAGCTTTTACAGCAGGCAAAAACGTTTGCCGTTACCAAGTGCCAAAAAACGAGGTTTCAGGTTGCAGAGGATGTTATGCTGAGGATTCTCCGTACCGATCCGAAGATTAACCCTGACTATACCGAAAAAGGACGTTGGAATTTTTATAGCTGCGGTGTGCTGACAAACAAAAACGGCGAAGTACGATGCTTACAGACCGAGCATTTTGAATGGAAAGATGCCGTGAATTTAGGGCTTGAAAGCAAAAAAATACTTTACAGCTTTTTCGATGAAATAGTGGATAACTGTGGTATGGGCCGATGGTCTGATGAATGGGTGCCCGGTTTTATCGCAAAGCCAAAAAAGCCATTAAAGCAATTTATCGTTTTAGAAAACGATACTGTTACTACTCCTGCGGGAACATTTAAAAACTGCCGGCACATAAGCTTCGATCTTGATTTGAACTTCTATTTTGGAGGAAAAAGCGAATGCTGGTATGCGGAAGGAATTGGATTTGTAAAGTTTACTCACAAAATCGATGATAACACAACAGCTGTATGGCAGCTGACTGAATATCAAGATATGGGAGAAGGATATTTTCCCATTTCCGATGGCTTGTATCGTAAATATGAGCCGGATACAATAGGAAACGGTTATCGTGCATCTCTGGAGTATACTTTTGATTCTGATGAAAATGGTACCTATGTTTTCCGTAATGCGACCGGCGTTCAAAGCAGACGTGATTATGAGGCAACACAGAGCAATTAATTCACAAAAAGGCATTTGCTAATTGATTGTCACGCGTAATAGAAAAGCAAGTATTAGGAGGTTTATATGCAGAGTGAATAAAGCAACTATAGTTCAAGCGTGTTTTTAAAATATTATAGGTAGCTGATAAAACACACAGCCCGCAGATCTAACGAATCTGCGGGCTGTGCGCCTCTCAATCGGTTGTTTTTAAAAGTATCCTTATGGGAGCCTTGATTTCTCAAGGCTTTTTTACACGGCATCTTTTTCAACCGCAATATTTGGTGGGAGCGGGTGGATTCGGACCACCGAAGCAACTTGCAACAGATTTACAGTCTGCCCCCTTTGGCCACTCGGGAACGCTCCCAAATATAACGCCGCAGCATGCGGCGTATGGAGCTGGTGAACGGAGTCGAACCATCAACCTGCTGATTACAAATCAGCTGCTCTGCCATTGAGCCACACCAGCGTTTTCTCGTCGTGAAAACTCATTTCTGCGACGAGAAAAAGTATATCATAAATAGAATGCTTTGTCAAGAGTTTTTTTATATTTTCTCTCTTAAATCTATACAATTACAGCAAAAGATTCTTTCCTTATTCAAAAGAAATAAAAAACGAAATGTGCTGTCACAGAGATTCAGCGTTCTTTTTTATACTGTTTTCAAACTTCTATATATTTCGAAAATTTTAAAGATATTTTTATGATTTCTTCTTTCAGCTATGATGATTCGGACTTGACTTTTTGTTCTCCTGTTGATACAATATCAATGATATTTTATGAGTGAAACAAGTGAGACATCCAATATGCGAAAAATTTCTCTTTATAAGATTGCTTTGACAGCTATGATGACTGCCGTGCTTGCAGTACTCTCCCAAATTGCGATCCCAACGCCATGGAACGTACCGTTTACCCTTCAAACCTTTGGAGTCGCTTTATGTGCATACCTGCTCGGACCATGGTACGGACCAGCCTCTGTTTTTACCTATATTATAATCGGTGTAATCGGCATACCGGTCTTCTCCGGCTTCAAGGGTTCCATTGGAGTGCTTGCCGGCATGACGGGAGGCTACATTCTGGGTTTTCTCCTCATGGCAATTATGTGCGGATTGGCATGGAAAACCAAACACATTGCTGTTCTGATTTCTCTTTCCGCTTTCGGGCTTGTGCTTTGTCACCTACTTGGCGCTCTTTGGTTTTCTGCTGTTGCAGATACCACCGTTTGGTATGCATTTTCCGTTGCTTCTCTGCCATATCTTGCAAAAGATATTGTATCTGTTATCGGCGCTTATTTTTTGGCAGTTAAGCTCAGACGATATATCCGCAATTAGTGACAATCCATTTTTAAACTTAGCATATTGCTGTAGACTCAGAATAAAAAGCATACCAAAAAAATATATAAACGTTTGTAAAGTGATCCGTTCCACAAAAATATATGTGATCGCGAAGCCATATTCCGAAGACATGAATATCAAATCATACATCGAAAAAAGCGCTGCATCATAGCAGCGCCATATGGAGGTTTCTAATGAGAGCTGATGGTAAAAGAGTCAAAAATGTAGATCCCATGTATACACTGGCACCCTATTTCATGCGTACACGCTGTGATGCACAAAATGCGATCACCGTTACCGTTCCCTATGAAAATGTACATAACTATGTGATTGAAGCCAGAAAAAAAGGCTTCCGGGTCAGTCATCTTGCCGTTGTCATGTCGGCTCTTGTCAGGACCTTTTCCCAATTTCCGCAGCTGAATCGGTTTGTTGTTAACAGCAAAATTTATGCACATAATGAATTGAAAATCGCAATGGTTGTACTTCGTCCGTCCGATAACAATCCTTCTATGAGCAAAATGAAATTCGATCTGTTTGATACTATCTATGATGTCAATCATAAAATTGAATCTTTTATTGCCGAAAACAACAAGTCCACAAGCAACACCAATACAGACAAGCTCTTTCAGGTCCTGCTAAGTTGTGGTCCGCTGATGCGGTTTCTTTTATGGTTTTTAAGATTGCTCGACCGTCACGGACTTCTCCCGAAAGCAATCACAGATCTCAGTCCGTTCCATGGGAGTATGGTTTTTACCAATTTGGCAAGTATTCGTACCAACCACATCTACCACCATGTTTATGACTTCGGTACAATGGGTATGGTTGTCGCGATGGGAAATAACGTTGAAACTCCCAAAATGCGGGACGGAAATCTTGTACTGGAAAAGGAAATCCCGTTTGGCATCGTCATGGATGAACGTATTGCAGATGGTCATTATTACGCCACTGCGTTTGCAGCACTACAGCAATATCTGAAAGATCCCTCTGTTTTGGAACAGCCTCCGGAAACTGTCAATGTCGATTATGAATTTGAAACGCTCTCCGAGCGGTTTAAAAGCGAGAAAACAAAGCAGAAAGAAGCCAAAAAAGCGAAAAAGAAGGATAAGAAAAAATCATAAAGTTTAATATATTTTCTTAGTTTGAAATGCTATATTTCTTATTTTTCATATTTTCTTAAAAAAGAAATTTTGTGATTTCTCAAACGAAAGTAATAAAATAACCAAAACAAAAAATAAAATGATAAAAACAAGGCAGGAAACTCCTGCCTTGTTTTTATATTAGTTCTAAATCATCAAAATAATCCATGCCGGTGCTGTAATTTTCGTTTGCAGCGTCAAGGCCCTCACCTAAAAATTCACCAAGCATTGCGCCCTTATAGATCAGCGTACAGATAAAGCGATCCGCAAATAAAGACAGGATTGCCATAGGATTTGGCAATTTCCAAAGCTTCCCGAAGAGAAGGAGCACTCTCCCCCGTAATACCTGCATCTGACGCCGCCGCTGTAAGCGCCTGCGCCGTCATAGCACGTTCATTTCCCGAAACAGTCGTAAAAATAAATTTTGTCACATCGGCACGCTCCAGCATACGCAGAGAATCCAAATAATCCTTATCACGCATACAAGCAAATACAACGGTTCGGGATGTTCCGGGAAAATACCTGTCCATTGCACGGATAAGCGCCGCAGTTCCGTCCGGATTGTGCGCACCGTCATAGATAACGGCAGGATGATCAGAAAGTTTTTCAAAACGAGCAAGATTTTTTGCGTGCTCAATTCCGAATCGAATCTGCTCATCATTCAGTCCCAGTACACGTGCACATTCCACCGCTGTGCAAGCATTCTCAATCTGATGAGGACCTCCCAATCCGCAAACCATATCCTCCAGTCCGTCATAAGAAAAAATCTCATAAATATCACGAAAGCCCTTGACCTCCGCTTCACCCGGAACAACCAGTCGTATGCCGCATTCCTCCGCGCGTTTTTTCAAAACGTCAAGCACGCCGGGGTACTGATGAGAACTGACTGCAACACCTGATTCACAGTTCTTTTTAATAATTTTACTCTTGGTTTCGGCGATTTTTTCAACCGTATCTCCAAGATACTGCATATGATCAAGGTCAATATGTGTGAGCACCGCCATGACATTGCCGTTAATCACATTCGTCGCGTCAAACTCTCCGCCAAGACCGGTTTCCAAAATCACATAATCGCATTCTTTTTCCGCAAAATAGCAAAATGCCGCCGTTGTCCAGATTTCGAATTGAGACGGACGTTCTTTGATACGCCGCTCTGTTTCGACAGACGCCGCCTCCATCCTCTCAAGAAGCGATGAAAGCGCCTTATCCGTTATTTCTTCCCCGTTTACCGTAATACGCTCGTTTACGCGGACAAGATTCGGCGAGATATATTTTCCGACACGGTATCCTGCAGAAATCAACATGGATTCCAAAAATGCACAAACAGATCCTTTCCCGTTCGTTCCGGCAACATGAATACAGTGAAGCCGCGCTTCCGGATGCCCTGCGATTTCCGTCATACATAACATCCGTTCCAAACCGAGACGCGGGACTGCCTGAAAGCCATTTGCATAGGAAGTAAAAGCGGGTTCCGTCTTATGTTTTCCGGCATACCGGCGGAGAAATTCGCCAAGATATCGGAAAACAAGCCAAAAGGTGATGATTCTTGCCGGGGTGTTGACAAGCGTGGCAATTCCGCGGGTCACCATCGCCTCTTTCCATGGATACCCAAACATGTAAACAAAGATCGGAGACATACAGACAATATCAATAGCGGCTCCTATTATCAGAAAGCATAGGATATTGCGCCAAAGACTGATCTTTTCTCTGCGATAGAAAAAAAGCCCCATGACAACACCAAATAAAATCTTGCACAATGTAATAAACGGATTGATTCCTGTGAAAATAGCAGCGCCGATCAAATCTGCAATTCCATAAGCAATACCGCTTAAAACAGGACCGTACAGCATTGCGACAACAGCAATCGGCAAAAAGCCCAGCTCAATACGATAACTGCCGTTTTGGGGAAAACCGAGCAGCCGGCAAAGTATGATACTCATTGCAATCATAAGTGCCGTTGTAGTCAGTTTTACCAGTGTTTCTCTCCATTTTTTCATAAAAAAAGCACCTCCGTTAAAACAGAGACGCAGTTGAGCCATAAAAAAGGTTATTCTTCTCCGCACAAAGACGAAAAAGAAAATTGCAACAGAAAACGGAACGTCTCTGCTGCATGGGAAATGTTATCTTTCTCATGGTAACAGCGGGATGCGACGACAGCACAGCAACAAAATGTTTTCGTCCGGAAGTCAACTCCCCGTAATTCCGGCACTTGAACTCGCTTACGTCTACTCTGTTCTTCTTGATACGTTCATTATATCACATTTATCGGGAAATACAAGAGGTTTCTCTAAAAAAGAAGATATTTCAGCAATTCCACAAAATTCATTCGACAATATATGCGATTTATCGTATTCTTATATAAATTTTGCATAAGGCATACCAAAATAAGTCTTTAAGAATCCATCTCTGCGAGCATTCCGTTATATGCAGTGAAAAATATCTGAAATACCTTAAATGAAAAATCATGCTAAAAGGCTTATACAATCAAATTGTTTTGCATACACAAATATGACAACAAGTCAAAAGCTCCGGAGATATCATCTCTGGAGCTTTTGACTTGTTGAATGCTGCCATAGCCTTTTTTATGCAATATCAGCTCTTGTTTATTCGTTCCTTATGATAAGAAAGCGTTCCTCCCGCAAGGGATTTGAAGCTTTCAAGTACGGTATCCGCATCTTCGGAATTGGATTTGAAACACAACAGATAACGTCCGGCGCACGCAACAATAAGCTTCTCTGCATTATCACATGCTGCCCATTCATAACGAGAATAATAATCTTCCGCGACGCTCTTTGCTGCATCCTCCGTTTTCATTTTGAGCACATACAGCGTCTGACCGTCAGAGTCAATCATTCTCCGATAAATCACAGCATCCTCTACGGTATCATCAAATTCATCCGAAGAAAGCCCTATCAAATAGGCAGATTTTGTATCGAGCGTTTCCTTATATACGCCACTCACATCAAATCCAACATCCGCATACAAGTCTTGTGCAAGCACATCAGCATTTTCAAATTCCGGCACAGCATATCGTCCGCAGGATAAAAGCATTCCTGCCAGCATGATCATCACAAAAATTCCAAAAAATATTTTTTTAAGCATAAGACGATTTCTCCTCAGTCAAAAACTCCAATGATAGTTTGAGCAGAAATCCATTCTCATTATACATTTTTATTCATTTTGCTTCATACCATGAGTCACCGGACAAAACTTCCACCGTTAACGGAACAGAAAGAGAAACGGCATTTTCCATTTCTGTTTTCAGAAGTTCCCTTACCGTATCCGCACAGGATTTCGCAGATTCAATGATAAGTTCATCATGCACCTGCAAAACAAGGCGTGCATCATAGCCGCCGGATGCAAGCTTTTTTGCAATATTCACCATCGCAAGTTTGATGATGTCAGCGGCAGTACCCTGAATAGGGCTATTCATCGCGACTCGTTCACCAAAGGCGACTTCCATCTTTTTTCCAGAGGAAAGTTCCGGAATATAACGGCGGCGACCGAAATAAGTTGTCACATACCCATCCTGCTTTGCCTTGCGGACAATATCTTCGAGATATTGTTTTACTTTGGGATAGGCGCCAAGATAACTTTCAATATAAGCCTTCGCGTCAGCACGTGAAATATGCAAATCCGAAGCGAGCGAAAAATCACCCATTCCATAAAGTATGCCAAAATTGATTGCTTTCGCTTTTTTGCGAAGTTCAATGGTTACATCCTTTTCCGAAACACCAAATACCCTCATCGCTGTAGCGGTGTGTATATCATACCCATCACGGAAAGCAGAAATCATAGCTTCATCTCCGGAAATCGCGGCCAGAATCCGTAGCTCGATCTGAGAATAGTCAGCATCAATCAGTGTATAATTTTCGTTTTTTGCGATAAAAAATTTCCGCAACTCACGACCAAGTTCCGTTTTCACGGGAATATTCTGTAAATTCGGTTCTATGGAGGAAAGCCTGCCGGTTGCAGTCAATGCCTGTCGGAATGAGGTATGAACCCGTCCGTTCTCATCCGCTGCCGCGGAAAGTCCATCCGCATAAGTGCTTTTCAGCTTTCCCACCTGACGAAAGTCAAGAATGTCCCCGATAATCGGATGATATGGTCTGAGCTTTTCCAGAATATCCGCGCTGGTGGAATAACCGCTTTTCGTTTTTTTTGCATGCGGAAACCCCATTTTTTCAAACAATACCGTGCCAAGCTGCTTGGGAGAATTGATATTAAATTCCATTCCCGCTTCCCGATAAATCCGCTTGGCATATTCGTTCTGCATGCCGCCAAGCTTTTCCGAAAAAGCCTTTAAAGCAGGCACGTCCACAGTAAACCCTTCCCGCTCAATTTCAAAAAGGACACGGCACAGAGGAAATTCAATCGTCCGATAAAGCTCTTTTTGATTTGTTTTATCTAAAACGCCGGACAGTTCTTCATACAAACGCATGGTATAATATGCGCGTTCCGCAAGAGAATTCGCAAGCGTTCCGAACATCCTCTGCGTCAGCTTATCGAAAGAAAAATCATTTTCAGATACGGATGCAATATATGCCATCAGCATGACGTCATCCGTGCATGCCGCAAAAGAGATTCCTTCATCGGATAAAGCATGCAAAATCGTCTTTTCATCGTAAACCACAAACTCCAAATGGTCATTCAGAACATGAGCAAGAGAAGAAATTCCGTTTACAACCAAGATTTCTTCCGCAGCGATTGCAGCCTTATCCTCTTCAAAATCAAATGCTACGGCATACTTTTTCCCATGAATCAGGGAAATTTCATCGGCAAGCACTTCCCTTGATTCGATAATCGGTTTCTTTTCCTCCTCCGCTTTTTTCAGATTCATTTTTTTCAGAAAGCCGAAAAACTCAAGCCGTGTAAAAAGCTCCGCCAGCTCTTCCCTTTGCGGTCCGCGGAACGTCAAGTCCTCAAGCGTTACAGAAAGAGGGACATCACGCTTGATCTGTGCTAAAAACTGAGAATCATATGCCGATTGTTTTCCTGCTGCAAGCTTGGAAATAATTCCGGCTGAAAGTGTTTTTTCCTCTAGGCCGTTATAAAGAGCATCCAGGCTGTCATACTCTGCAATAAGCTTCAAAGCAGTCTTTTCGCCGATGCCGGGTACTCCCGGAATGTTATCGGAGCTGTCTCCCATCAGAGCTTTCACATCCACAAACTGCGCAGGCGATATCCCATATTTTTCAAAAAAAGCTTCTGTGTCAAACAAGACCGGCTCCGTATTGGTAGCAAGAACGACCTTTGTTTTGTCGGAAATCAACTGTAATGAATCCTTATCACCTGTCGCGATATAGGTCATTACATTCTCTCTTTCCGCCATCGCAGAAAGCGTGCCGATGATATCATCCGCCTCATATCCCTCCAAAGAAAGTACCGAGGCCCCCATTGCGCGCATACACGCTTTTGCCGGCTCAAGCTGACATGCCAGCTCCTCCGGCATGCCGTGGCGGTTCGCTTTGTAGGCTTCTGAAAACGCATGACGAAAAGTCGGAGCTCGCAAATCAAAGGCAACCGCAAAAAAATCCGGCGCATAAAGCTCAAGATGACGGCTTACAATATTCACCATTCCATATATCGCATTGGTAAAAAGGCCATCCTTGGTTTGAAGCGGCCGAATTCCGTAAAAAGCACGGTTGAGTATTGAGTTACCGTCTACGACAAGCAATTTTTTCATATATTGAACTTCCTCCGGAATCTATTTACCTTTCATACACTTTATTGTAACACATTTTTGAAAAAATGAAAATACGTTTTTTGATTTTCTTTCAAAAGTATTGACAAACGCCATAAAATTGTGTATACTAATTACCGCGCTATGCTGATATGGCTCAGTCGGCAGAGCACATCCTTGGTAAGGATGAGGTCGCCGGTTCGATTCCGGCTATCAGCTCCAGAGAAAAACCCTTGCAAATGCAAGGGTTTTTTGATATTATACGAAAAGGACAGGAGGCACATTTTCCGTGTCTCCTGTTCTTTTGATTGACTTGTCCGAGTTATGAACATCAAATCAATGATTTATAAAGTGCGGCAAGCTCCTCGACGCTTGTATCTCTCGGATTTCCCGGACGGCAAGCATCATCATAAGCAGACTGTGCAAGGAACGGAATGTCTTCCTCCTTGACAATTCCTTTGAGATTAGCAGGAATGCCGACATCAGAAGCAAGCTCTCTTACCGCGTCTATTGCTGCACGACGAGCCTCCTCGATGCTCATCTTTTCTGTTCCCTCAACGCCCATTGCTTTTGCAATATCGCGATATTTATCTCCCGTAGCAGGCGCGTTGTATTCCATAACAGTCGGAAGAATAATCGCATTGGCAACACCGTGAGGCGTATCATACAAAGCTCCGAGCGGATGTGCCATGGAATGGACGATACCAAGTCCTACATTGGAAAAGCCCATACCGGCAACATATTGTCCGAGAGCCATGCCTTCTCTGCCCTCAGGAGTATTCGCAACCGCTCCACGCAGGCTTCTCGAAATAATTTCAATTGCCTTGAGATGGAACATATCGGAAAGCTCCCAAGCTCCTTTCGTAATATATCCCTCAATCGCATGGGTAAGAGCATCCATACCCGTTGCAGCCGTTAAGCCTTTCGGCATGGTGGACATCATATCGGAATCGATAACAGCAACAACAGGGATATCATGAGGATCCACACAGACAAACTTGCGGTTTTTCTCAACATCCGTAATCACATAATTGATCGTGACCTCAGCCGCTGTTCCCGCTGTTGTCGGAACGGCGATCGTCGGAACTGCTTTATTTCTTGTTACCACAGCGCCTTCCAGACTTGCAACGTCCTCATGCTCAGGATTGGTAATGATAATGCCGATTGCCTTCGCAGTATCCATAGAAGAACCGCCGCCGATGGCAATGATGGAATCTGCTCCCGAAGCTTTAAAAGCAGCAACACCGGTCTGAACATTTTCTATTGTAGGATTTGGTTTGATATTGGAATAAACTTCATACGGAAAAGCCGCAGCATCAAGCAGATCGGTGATTTTTTTGGTAACGCCGAATTTAATCAAATCCGGATCCGAGCAGACAAATGCTTTTTTCAGTCCGCGGGTCTTGAGTTCCGGTACGATATTTTCAATCGCGCCCTTGCCATGGTAGGATGTTTCATTCAGTACAAAACGATAAGACATAATAACCTCCATTTTTCGATGAAATCAAAATCATCGTTCTTATATTTCATATTTTATCCTTGTTTTGTGACAAAGTCAATAAGTTTTGGTATATATTTCATGAATATCCACATATGGATTTCTAATAGCATATTCAATTTTTGTTATATCAATTTTCTGTCAGGCGGCATCATCGGTTCAATTTTCTTTAAATGATATTTATGAATCAGGTTTTCCGCCATCCATAAATCCCTTTTCAAAGCAAGGGATCCCGGGTCATGCGAATCGCAGCCGAGAATCACCTCATTGCCGATTTCTCCTGCGATTTTCCAAAACAGCTCCTTTGGATAATGTCTTTTATCGCGAATCCCAAGTAAATTGATTTCAAGCGGAATCCTCTTCTCCAGCGCCGCATGACAAAGCCTGCGCATCTGCGCTTCATAAAAAGAATCTTCTCCGTCAAAATGAATCACATCGGGATGCGCCAAATAAAAAAAGCATCCTGTTGACAGTCCCTCAATACATTCATCGACATAACAGACAAGATCATCCTTGTTTCCTCCGCTGAACACGCTGTGTCCCCCGATTTCATTTCGGATAAAATGCTGTCCCAAAATCAAATAATCATAAGGATAAGATGCAAGCATTTCCCGTGTTTTGTCAAAATACAAGGGATAATATTCTGCTTCAAATCCAACATATATCGTAATGTCATCTTTATATTCTTCTTTTAAAGATAGAATAGAATGGATATATCCTTCCGTATCTTCCGGGAACATACGATGCGACGAATAATAGCCGTTCGGGAAAAAATACGGAGAATGGTCGGAAAAGCCAAGCACCGAAAGTCCCGCCCGAATCGCAGACTCCACATATTCACGGTCTGCCCCCCTGGCATGCCGGCATCGTGCAGTATGCGTATGAAAATTTGCTTTCATCGCAGATCCGTCATTTTGCATGTTCTTCACCTGATATCGCCTCTTTTTCTATTGTTTTTTATCTCTGATTTTTTTGATTTCAAATTAGTATACCACAAATAAAAACATCTTTCAAGATTTCACATTTTAAAACAGCATAATGAACAGTTTTTCATATGGATTTATACCTATATAAATGAAAAATGCAACAAAAACATTTACTTTTTTCTTTCTTTATGATATTCTATCTATGAAAAGACGGTTGCCATCTGGCAATTTTATCATTTGCTGCAATTTCCGCCAATAAAAAGGAGGTTTTTATGAAACGTTTCCGATTTTTTCTTCTTCTAGCCATTTCTGTTTTGGCGCTGACCTTATTCCCGCTTCTTACGAAAGCGGCAAATCCTGTCCCCGGTTTCTATGTTTCCATAGACATCCCGGGAAGCCATGAAACGTTTCGTATTCAGCCTGACGGAGACTGCATTTATCTGCCAAATACCGCGGATCCCTCCTCACTTCGGATTTTCTGGGATGGAAGTACCGTATCCTATACAGACAAACAAGCAAACATCATAGGGGACTGTGAACCGGGAGACAATATCGATCTGTCTCCTGCCCTGACAAAGGATACAAGGGGCAATCCGTGTTATGACGTCATTTTTACATCGGATGCCGGGATCTCTCGATATCGTTTTTATTATGACACGGAGCTCCCTGTCGTCTATATCGAAACTTCAAAGGGACTGGACTTTATTGAAGCATCTAAGGATAACCGGGACAAACAGGCATCCATTTGGATTCTGGACGAAAACGGAAAAACCGAATACAGCGACAGAGAAAGCGGCACGGAAAGTGAAATCAAAGGCCGCGGAAATGCCACATGGACGTATTATAAAAGGCCATATCAAATCAAGCTTTCCGGAAAGCAGTCACTTTTCGGAATGGACTCGGCAAAAACATGGATTTTGCTCGCCAACTATGTTGATCAATCCCAGCTACATAATGCACTTGCCTTTGAAATGGGCGATGCCCTTGAGATTCCGTATAACATCTGCTACCGATATGTCAATCTTTATATTGACGGTTCCTATCGGGGCTTGTATCTGCTTTGCGAAAAAGTACAAATCGGCTCCGGAAGAATCGACATTCATGAGCTGGAAAAGGACAATGAAGAGCAAAATCCGGATATGGATCTCTCAAAGCTTCCCATCCGAACCGTTACGCAAGGAGATATCATTGAAAATTCTATTCTGACGTCCTTTACCTACACGGATGGCATGAAAACGCCGGATAATATTACAGGCGGATATCTCGTAGAACTCGACAATGTATGGGGGGATTCCGAGCCATCCCGCTTCACAACAGAAAACGGCAATACCTATGTCGTAAAATCGCCCGAATATGCAAGTCGTGAGGAAATGGAATACATCGCAGAACTTTTTGCTGACATGGAGGAAGCCATTTACTCGGAAGATGGATATAATCGAAAAGGAATCCATTACAGTGAATATATCGATATGGACAGCTTTGCTGGCGTTTACGCCGTTGAAGAGCTTCTAAAAAATTGGGATGGATATCTTTCCAGCATGTTTTTCTACAAAGACGCCGATGAGGGTACCCAAACAGCAAAAATATATATGGGACCGCTTTGGGATCTTGACAATATTCTCGGGAACTTAAGCTATGACACGTATGCGACAGATACCGATTTCCTTTGGGCACAGAACGGGCAATTTTCCGGTTACACAAGAGCACTGGCGGCTCCCTTGATGCGGCATGATGATTTCTCCTCTCTTGTTGCCGAAAAAATCGATTTTTTATATGTAAAGACGCAGGAATATCTCTCTGAGGACGGTTTTATTAATCAGCTAAGCAAAACACTTTCGACCGCTGTCGAAATGGACCGGATACGGTGGAAACTGTATGATTCCGCATCTTGGGTATTGAATGCAAACGGCAGCGGAAAAGTTTCTACCAAATTTGTTCATTTCAGTGACTATGGAGACGGAATGGACGAGAAACCCTCAACTGCTTTGGGTTATTTGCGCTGGTTCCTTTCGGAGCGGGCAGAATCCCTTGTCTTTTCTATTGGCGGAGGTACTCTCCCGCCTATTCCCGAGCAAACAACTACGGAAAGTACTGTACCGACCGAGACAACACATTCCACGCAGACATCGGAAACCAATACTGAATCCAGTACCGAGTTAAATACTAACATGACGGAAACAAATCCCTCTCCTACACCTCAAAATACCAATCTGCCGTTTATCGTTCTTATCGTTCTCACTGTCATTGCCGTCGGTGTGATTTTGATTTTTATTCTGCGAAACAAGAAAAAGCGGAAAGGATAAAAAGAGGCGAAATTGAAAACAAAAGCGGATAAACAACTGCGTGCTTTGATGAGAATTCATTCCGCACTTCCTTGTTAATCCTATTGACAAAATCATGGGACAAGAGTATGATATACATATACCTCTATAAGTAAGGAGGATTTTTATGAAACAATGTATGGATTCTGATAATCTGCATCGCAGACTAAAAAAGATCATCGGTCAAGTACAGGCTATTGACCGAATGATTGATGAAGATATTCCCTGCGAAGATATTCTGTCACAGCTGAACGCGGCAAAATCCGCACTTCACAAATGCGGACAAGTTGTTTTGGAAGGTCATATCAAACATTGTGTTCGCGACGGAATCGAACATGGAGATGCAGAAAAAACGATCGAGAGCTTTACAAAAGCCGTTGAGAGATTCTCCAACATGAGCTGAGCCAAACAGAGCGAGTATATACAAAATATTGAAAGTTTTATCAGAAATGCTGATCTTGTGCAGCCGTATAAAAACGGCTGCATTTTTTCTTTCGTCTATTGACAAACCTATACCCCTTATGGTATTATGTTTCTATACCCAGAGGGGTATAGAAGGAGGATGGATTCTATCAAACGCTTTATGAAACGCCTCGAGGATTTTCTGAAACTCGGAGGAATCAAAAAAGATATTATACTTCTTGTCATTTCCGGACTTTCTCTTATCATCAGCATTTTTGAACTGCTGCCTCTCCCATTTGACCCTGCTTGGATAGCCATTATCCTTTGCGGCATTCCGATTGTTTTAGAAGCAATCATCGGACTTATCACAGCATTTGACATCAAAGCGGATGTTCTTGTTTCTCTCGCCTTGATTGCATCCATTTGTATTGGGGAAGATTTTGCTGCAGGCGAGGTTGCTTTTATTATGCAGCTCGGCGCATTGCTTGAAGATTTGACTGTAGCGAAAGCACGCGCTGGCATTGAAAAATTAGTACATTTAACACCGCAAACAGCAAGAATACTTCAAAACGGAACAGAAAAAATCATTCCTGCCGAAGAAGTAAAAGTGGACGACATCTTGCGCGTTTTACCCGGCGAAAGCGTACCTGTAGACGGCATCATTTTATCAGGACAAACCTCTATCAATCAGGCAGTCATGACGGGCGAATCTCTTCCGGTTGACAAAAAGGAGGGCGACACAGTCTCAAGCGGCACAGTCAATCAATTCGGTGCGTTTGAAATGAAAGCCACAAAAGTCGGAGAAGACAGCTCCATACAGCGTATGATACGTCTGGTACAATCAGCAGACGCAGGAAAAGCGAAAATTGTCGGATTGGCAGACCGGTGGGCTACATGGATTGTTGTAATCGCATTAACGGCAGCGGCGCTTACCTGGATTTTCACCGAACAAATCATCCGTGCTGTCACAATCCTTGTTGTATTTTGCCCCTGTGCTTTGGTTTTAGCCACCCCTACTGCCATCATGGCAGCGATCGGAAATGCCACAAAGCACGGATTTCTTGTGCGTGAAGGCGATGCGCTGGAAAGACTGTCAACCGTAAAAAAAATAGCATTTGATAAGACCGGTACGTTAACACTCGGAAATCCAAAAGTCATTGCGGTAAAAAATGTATCCGAACAATTTTCAGAAGATGATGTCTACACCTTTACAGCTGCTGCGGAACAGCTTTCCGAACATCCGCTTGGAAAAGCCATCGTCGATTCCTATAGGCAAGAAAAAAATGCAGCTCTTGCACCAGCCTTCGATTTTAAAATGCTGCCCGGGCGCGGCGTTTCCGCAGTCGTAAATAATCAAACCATCCTTGCGGGAAACCGTGAACTTTTAGAGGAGAATCATGTTGCAATATCCACTAGTGACGATATTGAACAGTTTTTAAAACAAGGCTGTACCATTACATATGTCGCTATTAAAGAAAATTTCGCAGGCTATATCGTTCTGTCGGATACCATTCGACCGGAAAGCACAGATATGCTTGACAAACTTGAAAAACTCGGCGTCCAATCCGTGCTTTTAACCGGTGATAATGAAAATGCGGCAAAAAATATTGCCAATCAGCTGCATATTAAAGAGATACACGCAAATTGTTTGCCGGAAGATAAACTGAATTATATTGAAAGCTCTCAAAATAACAGCTATCCTGTTTGCATGATCGGCGATGGTATCAACGATGCTCCGGCGCTGAAAAAAGCGTTTGTCGGCATTGCTATGGGAGGAATCGGAAGTGATATTGCAGTCGATGCGGCTGATATCGCTTTGGTTGATGATGAAGTAAAAGAACTTCCCCATCTCATTTCTCTATCGAAGCGAATGATGACAACAATCAAAATCAATCTCGTTTTTTCCATGGGCCTGAACTTCCTTGCCATCATACTTGCCATCATCGGCACCTTGAATCCGATTATCGGTGCTCTTGTTCATAATGCAGGTTCTGTGCTTGTCATCATCAATTCAGCTCTGCTTTTAAAGTGGCGAAAAAGAAAATAATTTTCAAGAGAATAAGCACAAAAATAAAATTTTTATCGTGACAACACAGGATTCCAATACAACAAAAATCCGAACATTTCTCACATAGCGAAATGTTCGGATTTTTTGTTTTCATAAAAAAGCTGTCCGAAATGTTACCGACCCGAAAAATATCAAACAGTTTGTGTTTCGACCGTTTCAGTTTGCCTTGACATAAACAACCAGATTCTGTGTGATTTTGCCGTCCAGATAGGAATATGGTTTTTGACATGCTTCATCATAGTAAAAGGAATATTCCGAGGCTCCCGTATCAAACCCAACATAAATTCCGGAAGGAACCATGAAATGCCTACCCTCTTTTTCTTCATCTACATATATCACGTCAACAGAACATGAAGCCGCAAGTTCTGCAACAGGTTCAAACAAACCGCTTTTTTCCTCCGATTTTTGAAATGTCCGAGAACAGACAGGATATTGTCCTGTTTCATCCAACACAAAATATTCTATGGAGCAAATAAAACCATCTGAAGAAATCGTATATCGGGAAACAATTTCATCGGTTTGCTTAACACCGAACTCCGCAAGACTTGCAGCGCGTTGAGGTGTCAGTTCCGACCGGTATTCCACAATGGTATTACCGTTTTCATTTTTAGAATACTGCTGATGAAGAGATTCCGCATCAAACGGAAATGCTCCGGAAAGATATTCTTCGATATATTCAAGATACGTACTTCCAAGCAACACAACTGCACAAAGACCGTCTCCTCCGTCAGCATAAACCGCTCCTTCGTATGCATAAAGACGATAATCTCCGATTACTTCACATATGTTATAACCCGAATAAATATCCTCGGCACGTTCATAGTACAAATCATAGGAAAAGCGAGGGCTTCCATCCCGATTGGTATATGATACGGTTTCATGATAGGAATCGATATCCGTATTTTCAATAAAAATATTTTTAATCTCATTGGCCATCTGGATTTTATATATGGAAACCGAGGCTCCGTTTGTACAGGATGATAGACAAAAAACAAGCAAAAACACCGCTGTCAGAAATGAAATCCGCCTTTTCATAAAAGCTCCTCTCCGCCGCCGCAGGCGGCATGCGATATATTCTGTATCTTCATATCTTCACAGGAAAAAAATGACCAAGGCGCCGACATTTCCGGCATATAGGAAAATGTCATTTTCTTACCGGATGTCGGATGGAAAAAGGATAAACGGCAAGCCCAAAGCCCGATTCCGCACCGGTCATGTGCACCGTATTTTCCATCTCCGGCAATCGGCATCCCACGAAAAGAAAGCTGTGTACGGATTTGATGTGTCCTGCCCGAATGCAACCGAATAAGCAAAAGCGATAAGGTTTCTTCCCTCTCCGTTTTTGCCAATAACCGATAGGAAAGCCGTGCCGGCTTTGCATGCTTATCAGGATGCTGAAGTACTTCCGTTCGGTTTTTCATAGGATCATGCCTTAAGAAATCACAGTACTCACCCGTTTCATTTTCCGGAACCCCATGAACCACAGTCAGATATTCCTTAACAAAGCCGTCTTCGTTTATTTGATGCCCAAGTTTTGATGCCGCCTTTGTATGACAGGCAAATACCATCACCCCGCCGACTGCTCTGTCAAGCCGATGAACAGGATAGATCTGCATTTTCAAATGCTCGGAAAGTATTTCCGGCATCGCCTCATCTCCCGTTAAATCTGACTGGGACAGTATGCCGCATGGTTTCACCGCAACCACGATATCCGAATCCTTATACAAAATTTGCAAAGAATTTTTCATTTCACATCCATCATTTCACGTCAATATGAAGACTTCCGTCAGAGACGGTAATCGAAATTTCTGAAATGTTCCTGTTGTAACCGGAAATCATTTTTTCTGCCGCCACATCTTCAATTTCCCGACTGATAAACCGTCTCATATTTCTTGCGCCGTATTTGGTCGAGAAAGATTTCTCAGCAATATACTCCGCGACGTCATTTGTATATCGGAGAATAACCTCCTTTTCCCACAAAACCTTAGCGAGATCGCCAAGCATAATGTTTGCGATTCCTGCAAAATCTTTTTTATCAAGCGCGCGGAATGTAATGATTTCATCTACGCGGTTGAGAAATTCCGGCCGCAGGAATTCAGACAATGCCTTTTCCGTCCGGTTTTCCGCAGCCTTACCGGAATCGCTTCCGAATCCTGGGATATTTGCTCCACCGGAAGATCCGGCATTTGTTGTCATCACGATAATGCAGTTATCAAACTTGACCTCTTTGCCGTGGGAATCGGTAATTCTTCCGTCGTCCAGGATCTGAAGAAGAATATTCATCACATCCGGATGTGCTTTTTCAATTTCATCAAACAATACAACGGAATATGGATGACGCCGAATTTTTTCTGTCAGCTGTCCTGCATCGTCATATCCGACATAACCGGGAGGAGAGCCTACCATTCTGGAAACGGAGTGCTTTTCCATAAATTCCGACATATCCAGACGAATCAAAGCATCCGGCGTATTAAATAAATCTTCCGCAAGCACCTTGACAAGCTCTGTTTTGCCAACACCGGTAGGTCCGGCAAAAATAAAGGAAGCAGGCTTTCTTTTATACGTTACACCGGCACGACTGCGTTTGATAGCACGGCATACCGCGTCAACGGCGGCATCCTGCCCTACAATTCTCTTTTTCAGCCGTTCAGCAAGTCCGGCAAGTCTCTCAAACTCATTTTCAGTAATGGAGCCGGCAGGAATCCCCGTCCATATTTCAATCACGCGGGCAAGATCCTGAAGCGTCAGTTCAACCGTCGCCATCTGTTCACGCAGCTTTGCGTATTCCGCCTCGCTTTTCATCTGACTTTCTTTAATGGACGCAATTTTTTCATAACGCTCAGAGATTGCCTTTTCATCTGTCTCCGGAGGCGGCGTTTGCTGTTCCAGATCCGTCGCTTCGGCAGATAATTTTTTCATCTCCGCTTCAACCGTCGAAATACGATCCAGCACTGGAGAATTCATTGCAACATAAGCTGCAGCCTCATCGACAAGGTCAATGGCCTTATCGGGCAGGAATCGGTCCGTAATATACCGCTCGGACAGTTCGACCGCTCTGCCGAGAATTTCATCCGATATATGAATCTTATGATAAGTTTCATAATATTTTTTGATGCCGTAAAGAATCTTTTTTGTTTCTTCAATTGAGGGTTCATCTACCATAACCGGCTGAAACCGGCGTTCCAATGCAGAATCCTTCTCAATATATTTCCGATATTCTGTCAGTGTCGTTGCTCCGATTAGCTGGATTTCTCCGCGGGAAAGCGCCGGCTTTAAAATGTTCGCCGCATTCATGCTTCCTTCCGAATCGCCGACGCCGACAATGCTGTGAACCTCGTCAATCACAAGAATAATATTTCCCAGCGCCTTGACTTCGTCAATCAGCCCTTTCATCCGGCTTTCAAACTGTCCGCGGAACTGTGTCCCCGCGACAAGCGCCGTTAAATCAACAAGATGTACTTCTTTATCCCTCAGTTTATAAGGAACATTCCCGGCTGCAATACGCTGCGCCAACGCTTCGGCAATCGCCGTTTTTCCGACACCCGGCTCTCCAATCAGACAAGGATTGTTTTTTTGCCTGCGCGTTAAAATCTGCATGACACGCGCAGTTTCTCTTTCTCTTCCGATTACGGCGTCAAGCTTCCCATCTTTCGCGTCTCTTGTCAAATCGCGGCAGTAGTTGTCAAGATACTTTCTGCTTTTTTCTTCTTTTTTGGCTGACTTATCATTCTTTTTTTGATTTTTTTCCCGTTCACTTCGATTTTTGTCCGTTCCCGGCATAGGACCAAGAGGAAGACTTCCAAATATCTTTGACAAATCCAAAGCCGGCGTTCTGCTCTCATGCTCGTCATCGGAACCGTCGTCCGGGATCTCTCCCGTAGCAATTAAACCTTCCAGATCGTTTTCCATATTCTCAAGATCATCGTCTGAAATTCCCATATTGGTAAGAATCGAGTCCACCTGCGGAATTCCGAGTTCCTTTGCACATTTCAGGCAAAGTCCCTCATTCTTTGTTTCATTGTTCTCAATTTTCGTAATAAACAATACTGCCATTCTTTTATGGCATCTCGAACACATTTGCATAATTTATCCCTTTCAAGATTTCAATTGGAAATAAGATTGATCAGCATAAACAGATAGGTAATCGGATTGATTTTCGTACACAAATTTACAACAAAGGAATCTGCCATTTCAGGAACAAAAACAGTCGGCCATTTATCATTTAAAAGAGGAAGCGCAAAATTGACAAAAACATTCGATACCATCCACGTCCAGAAAAAGCCGTTTAAAAGTCCTATTAAACATCCAAGCAGACCGTTCGCCTGACGTATAATCGGCGTCCGGCTGACAACCATATCCAGAATCCAAAGCAAAAGTTTCAAAACCAATACCATCACGAGGAAAATAACAATAAAACCGATGATAGCGGCAAGCAGTTCCGCAATATAATTGTTGATAACTGCCTGAATGGTTTCTGAAATATCTTGAGAACCGGAGCCTTCGGTTTGTTCCGAAATATACTTTACAATCGTACTTACTTTATCCATAAAGGTGGCATTTGCAGGCAATTCCGGCATCTCCACATCCGTAATCATGTTTTGAAGAAACGGAAGCGTAATGATCGATTTTGCAATCACTCTGTATAAAGAGTTGGCAACGGCAAATGAAATAATATAGGTAACAAAGCCACGTAACGCCCGGATAAATCCCCGCCGCCATCCGATGACCACACAGACTGCCAGCACAGCAATCAGAATTACATCCAGCAAAACAGACATTTTTAAGAATTCCTCACTTTCTTTTTAGGGAATTAGACGCTTGATCCCGGAATCTCCGCAAAGCAGAATACTTCCGTCATCAAGCATAAGAAAATCCAAAGTACCTCCGTCTATCCGGTATTCTTTAGAAATTTTAGACGCCGTATCATAAAGATAAACCGCCGTATCCGAAAGAAAATAAAGCGTTCCATTATGATATTCCATATCAAATATTCTTCCGTCCAGCATAACCTCAGAAATCATATCTCCCCGGGAAGAATAAACAACCGTCCGGTAAGATGATACCAGAACAGCGACGGCATCGTCATCTATACTGTATCGGGAAGAATCTGCATCGGTCATGGATACCTGAGATGCTTTTGCTCCGCTTGAACGATAGAAAAAAAGTTCGTCATCCAGCGCTGCAAAAAAGCCTCCATCGGAGAAAAACTCCACATAAACAGGCTTTTTTCCATCAAATTTTTCACATGCCACCGTTTTACCTGTCCTGATATTTTTGACGGTAAGTTCCGTATAATAGGAACCGGAGGAAAAAGATAGTGTCAGTACCGCTATGGTTTTTCCGTCGGAAGAAATCGCCATATCAAAGATAACCGCATTTTGCAGATTCCAATCATAAAGCGAACGAAATCCTGAATCATATACATAAACAGAAGATCCGGAGCCTTCCGTAACGGATACAGCATATGTCCCGTTTTCGGCAACCACAGCCATTCCCACCGACGCTTCATAAGTCTGCACGTGGACTTTTGCAAAGGAATGATAAAAAGAAACTGACTTCTCACCCGGAACATAAACCGCCATGTACTTACCGGATGTGTCTACAGCAGTCACCCCGCCGGTATCCGCACGGAATAAACACTCGCCGGACGGATGATACAAAGCTGCGTTTCCGGTTCCGATGACAGCAAGATTTTCCCCATACAGCGCGAAGTTTGTATTCTTATCTGCCAGATAGGAAATATCCGAATATGGCTGTTCTACGGACACGGCAGCAAGACTGGCAGCCTTAAAAAGATACCGGAAATTTTCTCCTTTCATTTTTTCATGACCTGCAAGCAGCATGCCAATTATAAAAATGGCAAGAAAAAGCAAAACAATTCGAGAGCCAATATGATATTTATCTGCCGATTTTCGATAATAAATACCGGTTTCGGGTAAATTTTCCGGAGCTTGTGCCTGTTTTTTTCTTTTGAATTTTCCAAACATCGGCAATTTCTCCTTTCGCGGGCGAGCTTACATATCAACCCATACTCGATTTAAATACAATCCTTCTGCCGGAACCGTCCGACCGACATTTTCTCTTTTTCCATCTGCAATCACAGACAGAAGCTGTTCCACGGGAATTTTTCCTTCTGATATTTCAAGCAAAGTACCGACAAGAATCCTTACCATATTATACAAAAATCCGTCTGCCGAAACCAATATTTTTACAAAATCATTATCCCGCTCCATGTGAATGTCGGTTATTGTCCTGACAGTATCCGCAATTTCACTTCCACTCGCCATAAAAGAACGAAAATCATGTGTTCCGAGAAAATACGGAAACGCTGTCTTTATTTTCTCAAAATCCAGTGGCCTCGGATAAAATAACGCTCGGTCTATATAAAAAGGATTTCGATATTCTCCGTTCCAAATCAAATATAAATATTCTTTTCCCGTAACCTGCCGGCGAATCGAAAAGCTCTCCGGAACTCTTCTGCTTTGTGAAACCATAATATCCGCCGGTAAATAGGTATTGATTGCACGCGGCACAGCCTCTTCCGGAATATCCACAGAACCATGCTCCTCAAGCACGGCAAAATATTCAAGCGCATGGACGCCGCTGTCTGTCCGGCTGCACCCTGTAATGCCGCAGGCAGTACAAAAAAGCTTAGACGCGGCATTTTGAAGCTCCGCTTGGATGGTATTTCCGTTTGGCTGCACCTGAAAGCCGCAATAACGAGTTCCGAGATAAGAAAGACGCAGCAAATGCTTCATCCATAGCCCTCCCATATAGGAATGATTTTATATCGTATAAACGGGAAAATATACATTCAAAAGCACAATGCCCGTAATAACGGCACATACAAAAAACGCAAACAGAAAATCACGAGCTTTCAAATGAAGTACCGTCATGCGTGTTCTTCCCTTGCCGCCGCGGTAACAGCGGCATTCCATGGCGGTTGCCAGTTCTTCCGCACGCCGGAAGGAGGATATAAACAGCGGAATCAAAACAGGGACCAACGCTTTTGCCTTTTTGATTAAATTTCCGGATTCAAAGTCCGCTCCTCTGGCCTTTTGCGCATTCATAATCTTCTCCGTTTCCTCAATGAGTGTCGGAATAAAGCGCAGTGCAATCGTCATCATCATAGCAAATTCATGCACCGGAATTTTTATGACACGAAGAGGTGACAAAAGTCTTTCTATCGCGTCCGTTAAAGCAATCGGAGATGTCGTATACGTCAGGATAACGCTCGTACCTGCCATCAAAAGGATAATGCGCAGCGCCATTGCAGCCGCACGGATCACACCTTCCTGATAAACGGTGATTTTCCATATGGTGAAAAGCGGAGTTGTACCTCCGTTCCAAAAAACATTGATGAATGCAGTGATAATCAAAACGATGACGAGCGGCTTTAAGCTTTTTAAAATGGTTCTCACTGGGATCTTGGAAATCGCAATCAGGAAAACCGTGAAAAACACGACCAGCGCGTATGCGGTAACACCCTTTGCCAAAAAAATCAAAACAATATATAAAATCGAAAGGATCAGCTTCATCCGCGGATCGAGCTTATGGAGAATGGAATTTCCTGGAAAATATTGTCCAAGTGTTACATCCTTCAGCATGTCATTCCACCCCCAATCAGGCGTTCCACCTCAGCTTTTGCCTGAGCAACGGTATAGATATCGGTACGTACCGGATATCCTCGTTTATGAAGCTCTATCATAAGTTTTGTGACCTGAGGGACCGAAAGTCCGACGCTTTCCAGCGTTTCCGCTTTTCCAAATACATCGGCAGGCGTACCATACAAAAACGGCTTTGCTTCGTTCATAACAAGAATTTTATCGCAATATGCCGCCATATCCTCCATACTATGGCTGATCATAATCACGGTAGAATCTGTCTTTTTCCGATACTCCACAATTCTGGATATAATCTCATCTCTGCCGCGAGGGTCAAGCCCTGCCGCCGGTTCATCCAAAATCAAAATTTTAGGTCTCATCGCCATCACGCCGGCGATTGCGACACGCCGTTTCTGTCCTCCGGAGAGATCAAACGGCGATTTTTCAAAAAAATCAGGCGTCAGTCCCACAAGTTCCGCTGCCGCACGGACACGCCCGTCGATTTCCGTTTCGTCAAGTCCCATATTTTTAGGGCCGAAAGCAATATCCCGATATACAGTTTCTTCAAAAAGCTGATATTCCGGATATTGAAACACAAGGCCAACCGTAAAACGGACTTCCCTTATCTTTTTTGGCTCTTCCCAAATATTTTTCCCATCAATCGATACCGTTCCGGAGGACGGTTTCAGAAGCCCGTTCAAAAGCTGAGAAATTGTTGATTTGCCGGAACCGGTATGACCGATGATTCCCGTAATTATTTTTTCTTCAAACGAAATATCGATATCATTGACAGCTACCTTGCAAAACGGAGTGTTTTCGCTGTAAATGTACGATACGCCGCGTAATTCTGCTGCATTCATGAATGTTCCTTTTTGTCCTTGCTTTGTAAGATATATGCTTCGATGGCATCGGCGCCCTCTGCAAACGTCAGGGTATCTGCGGGAAGAAGAAATCCATCCCGTCTGATTTCCAGCATCAGTTCTGTCACCTGCGGGACATCAAGTCCCGCGGCTTTTACCGCGTCCACTGCCGAAAAAACTTCTCTCGGTGTTCCGTCAAGTTTGATTTTCCCGTCATCAATGACGATCACGCGCCCGGCGCGGATCGCTTCCTCCATATAGTGAGTAATATGAATAATCGTTGTTCCGAAATCACGATTCAGCTTTTCGATTGTGGATAAAACATCCGCTCTTCCACGCGGATCCAGCATTGCCGTCGCTTCATCGAAAATAATAACGTCCGGACGCAGTGCAATAATTCCCGCAATTGCCACACGCTGCTTTTGACCGCCGGACAGCTGATGAGGAGAGTGGCGTGCAAAATCCCGCATTCCGACAATATCCAAAGCATCGTCCACCCGTTTTCGGATTTCATCGGTTGGCACGCCGAGATTTTCGGGGCCGAACGCGACATCCTCCTCAACGACGGTCGCAACAAGTTGGTTATCCGGATTCTGAAATACCATTCCAATCCTGCGCCGGAGTTCATACAATTCGTCTTCCGTAATCTCTTTTTCATCGATTTTTTTCCCGAACAGATACAAGCTCCCCGCAGTCGGCGTCAAAATCAGATTGATAAGTTTGGCAAGCGTACTTTTGCCGGAGCCATTATGTCCGAGTACGGCAACAAAACTTCCTTTTTCTATTTCCAGATCCAGATTTTCAATCACAGGAATCCGGTTTCCTTCCTCTTCATAGGAAAAAGAAAGGTTTTCCATCTTTATAATTGTTTCAGCCATTGTTTCTCCCAATTCAATTGTTTTCCGATTGAATCCATCTTGCCGATGCGCCGCACGGAAGAACCCCTCCTGTCTGTGTAACGGGAAGTCCGATTTCATCGGCGAAAACGATCCCGCCCCGCTTTTTTTCAAGCTTAAGCTTCAAAATATATCCCATTGTAGACGCAGACAAGCCCGCCGTATAAGAATTCAAAAGAAAGAAAAGCGGATGTTCCGATAATACTCCTGTGGCAAGCTCGACAAATTCGCCGATGCAATCCTCCAGCTTCCAAACCTCCCCTGAAGGGCCGCGTCCATAAGAAGGCGGATCCATAATAATGGCATCATATCGGATTCCTTTTTTCAGCGCAACCTGCAAAAAGCGCGTACAGTCGTCGACATAATAACGGATATTCGCTCCGTCAAGTCCGGAAAGCCGTGCATTTTCTTTCGCTTGGGCTACCATGTTTTTTGCTGCGTCGACATGATAGACATCCGCTCCTGCTGCCGCTGCCGCGACCGTGGCACCTCCGGTATAAGCAAAAAGATTCAAAACCCGCACCGGACGTCCGGCTTTCCGGATTTGCTCCGAAAACCAATCCCAGTTGACAGCTTGCTCCGGAAAAAGCCCTGTATGTTTGAAACCCATCGGCTTGATTTTGAAGCAAAGCTGTCCATACCGTATGGTCCACGATTCCGGAACATCCAATTTTGTCCAGCGTCCGCCGCCGCCCTCTCTGGTATAAATGGCATCCGCCGCATTCCACAGAGGACTTTTTTTCTCCTGCTTCCATATAATTTGAGGGTCGGGGCGCTTAAGAATATATTTGCCCCATTTTTCGAGCCGTTCGCCGTCGGAGGCGTCACAAAGCTCATAATCTATCCACCGATCTGCCTTCCACATGATTTTCTCCATCCTTCAGCGGGAATGCCGCCATTCTCCTCTATGTCACGTCTTCCGGAGCTGATGCCGCACCGCCGGCAAAAGCATTCTGAAACGGAATACCCAGATGCTCATAGGCCAGTCTTGTCACACAGCGTCCGCGTTGGGTTCGGTTGAGAAAACCGATCTGAATCAAATACGGCTCATACACATCCTCAATGGTTACTGCCTCTTCCCCAATCGTCGCGGCAAGCGTATCAATGCCGACAGGTCCCCCGTCATAAAACCGAATGATCGATTCCAGCATCCGTCTGTCCACGTTATCAAGACCAAGCTTATCAATCTCGAGCATACCAAGTGCGCGGTCCGCCACCTCAGCGGTTATCCGGCCGTCTCCTTTCACCTGAGCAAAATCCCGCACGCGTTTGAGAAGACGGTTTGCAATACGCGGCGTTCCGCGCGAACGCTTGGCAATTTCCGCCGCGCCGTCCGCACCGATGTCGATATTTAAAATGCCGGCGCTGCGTTTGATAATCCGAACAAGCTCATCAGGCGTATAAAGCTCAAGTCTTAACAGAACGCCAAATCTGTCACGCAAAGGGGTCGTCAGTTGCCCGGCTCTTGTTGTCGCGCCGATCAAGGTGAATTTTTCAAGCGGCAGCCGGATACTCCTTGCCGCCGGTCCCTTGCCAATGATAATATCAAGGGAGTAATCCTCCATTGCCGGATACAGAATCTCCTCAATATTCCGGGAAAGCCTGTGGATTTCATCAATAAAAAGAACGTCGTTCTTTCCAAGATTGGTAAGCAGCGCCGCAAGATCACCTTGTTTTTCAATGGCAGGTCCCGAAGTGATCCGAATATTGACACCGAGTTCATTGGCAATGATAGCGGAAAGCGTTGTTTTGCCAAGTCCCGGAGGACCGTACAGCAACACATGATCGAGCGCTTCTCCTCTCATTTTTGCTGCTTCAATATAAATTCTGAGACTTTCTTTTGCCTTTTCCTGTCCGACATATTCATCCAGCGTCTGCGGACGCAGTCCAAAATCAAGTTCGGTATCCTCATCGCGCGCCGAAGCGTTTACAAGCCGGTCATCCTCGGTATAGTCATCCTGATTTCGGGATTCAAATTTGTTAATCATTATTTGCCGCATCCTTTCCGATGAAATCTCGCAGTATCAGCTGTCACCGTGCATTCCGGTGCTTTACAGCTTCGCACCCATTTTGCGAAGTGCAGCCGTAATCATATCTTCCAGAGGAAGCAGCGGAGCAATCCCTTTCAGCGCCGCCTGTGCCTCCTGTCTGGTATACCCCAGCACCATCAATGCGGTAATAGCTTCGTCTACATTTCCGAGTACCGTCTCTTCTGTATCCGAGACCTCCGGCTCCGCCGCCGCAATTTCCGCAGAAAATTCCTTTGCCACCTTATCCTTAAGCTCCAGCACAACACGGGCAGCCATCTTGCTGCCAACGCCTTGCGCTTTGGAAATGGCCTTGGCGTCCCCAGTTGTAACGGCAAGCGCAAATTTCTCCGGCGTCAACACGGAAAGAACTGCCATCGCCGCTTTGGGTCCGATGCCTGAAACGGAAATCAAAAGCTTAAATGCGGCAAGTTCCTCTGTCGAGTAAAAGCCGAGAAGCTCCACCGCTTCCTCTCGAACGTAAAAATGCGTATACAGACATACCGTTTCCCCAAGTCTCGAGAGATGAGACAGCGTATTTTTGCTGATGGTAAGCTTATACCCGACGCCTCCGCAGTCAATCACCGCCACCGACGGTTCTGTTAAGACAAGCTCGCCTTTCAGATAATAAAACATGTGTGAACCCCGCTTCCGTTACAGCAATTTCTGTTTTTTTTGATTATAATACCCCTGCATTTTAGAGCCGCCGCAATGCGCATGACAAATCGCCAGCGCAAGCGCGTCCGCCGTATCATCAAGCTTTGGCGCATGCTCCAATTTTAAAATCATTTTCACAAGTGAGATTACCTGTGCCTTTTCCGCTCTTCCGTATCCGACGACAGACTGCTTGACCTGAAGAGGTGTATATTCACTGATTCTTATATTTTTCTTCATGGCAGCAAGCAGGATCACCCCTCTTGCTTCCGCCACCGCAATCGCCGTCTTCTGATTGGTATTGAAAAAAAGCTCCTCAATCGCCATTTCATCGGGACGATATAAGTCAATCAATTCGCACATATCGTCATATACCATTTCAAGCCTGCGCTCCACGTCAATTCCCGAGGGCGTCTGGATTGATCCCATTGCAAGTGTTTTAAATACAGAATTCCGATATTCAATCACGCCATACCCGACAATCGCAATTCCCGGATCAATTCCGAGGATAATCATGAGGATGTCATCTCCGTTCTGTCATAGATTCCCACCGCTGCCGTTTGCGGATATTCAAGCGCAAGATAAGAGAAAAATCCGCTGATTTCAGCGCCGGTAAGTCCGAAAACCATATCGAAAGCATTTGCGCGCCCCGAAAACATGACCGGCAGCGCCTCGACAGATTCCAGTGTAGCACCGAAATATTCCGCGGCATCCGCAAGTCCGGCAAGATCCGTTATGTTGTCAAACGTAATTTTGCACTCATAAAGCGGAGTTCCGCCTGTTTCAATGTACACCCTGTCCCGATATACAAGCGCAAATGTCGTCGAATTTTCCCCGTCATCCGAATCAATATCACAACAAAGAACAATACTGAGCTCATACTTTTCCATCTGACGATAAAAGCTGTTAAGTCGCCCGTCGGAAGTACTGGCAATCGGAATAATTGCGTATGTCGCCTCTCCTGTATAAACAGATTCGCATGCATTCTGAAAATTATCCTCATAAACAGCGGAAACGCCGCCGAGATATTTTGCAAACCGCTCAAATGCACGGGATGCTTGTCTGTTTCTAAGAAAAGCCACCTTTTTTTCTCGTCCGGCCGGAAGATCGGCAAGATTTCCGCACACAAGCGGAATCAAAGTTTTCAAATCCCGCGGAGCAGACAGCCCCGCCAGGCATCGACACAGATAAAGTCGGTCAAATCTATTCTGCATCCGGCAAAAATACGGATGCTCGGCACGATTGACATTGCCGAAAGGAACCTCTGATGCCGTATTTTTCAAACATTCCCGATAAAGATGCGCCGCTTCATCCGTTGTCAGAATCGCATCTACAATATCCGTACATCCGGTCACACGCTCAATACGATGCGCAAGAGCATCCGCCTCCTCTTTGATATACGCGAATCGTTTTTCGACAGCGGAAGCACCGCAGACGGCATTTCGTCTGAGATTTTTACAGATTGCGGCAAATACGCCCTGCGCAGACATACCCGCCAAGCGGTCAGTTATATTTTCCATCAAAAGGCTTCCTCCTTTTGAGCCGGATTTCAAAACAGTGTTATTTGTTTTTTGACCGTTAAATATTTATAATTATAAATAATGATA